>JAABUL010000436.1_pt1 | contig 89372 bp, 88 predicted proteins | sample 5559151 | NCBI WGS metagenome assembly JAABUL01 (sample SAMN10711876, study PRJNA513368) | rock metagenome | isolation source: Antarctica rocks | place: Antarctica: Victoria Land, Pudding Butte sud | reverse complement strand
GACCTATTCAAACGAATCGAAGACGAGGGTTTATTTTATCTTTCAGATCGACGATCAGTTGCTTTTCGTGATACTCTAGATAGAAAGATAATCGTTGAAACTGAGTGTAGAACTCGCTGAACTTCTTGAATTCTTGAATCAAGTTATAGTATTTTCTACGAAAGTTGACTTTCTTATTTGAATCATTGAACAACTGAGCTAGCTCTTTCAAAAGATTGTCGATGATCTTATAAAGATTGACACAGTCACGTTCGCGTCTAGCTTGAGTGATCTCAGCTGCGTCATTGAATAATCTAGAATGTATATAGCTCAATTTGACTCGTTCATTAGAAAAGAGATCGACGTTGATCTCTAGTTTATTCTGAATTTTTTCGTACCAGTTCTCTCAAGTAGAGTTCTTTTCATCAGTAAACAGCGAAGAATCAGGTATTTTTTGAGACCTAGAACGCTCAGAGTAGATGAAATCAGAAGAAGTGTTTTCTTTAGCTTGAAGTCTAGTTTTCAACTCTTTGATTTCGTCTTCTTGTTGTTTATCTAACTCGTAGAGTTGATCTGTTTCTTCATCAAGAGCTAGACTTTGAGCCTTTCAGATTTCGTAGAACACAAGAGATATTATCGTTTCAGTGAATGATTCATCATCTTCATGAATGAATGATGCAGCACTTGATGATTTCGTTCGTGGTTTCGATGAATCAGCATCAGAGGTTTGAGAGAAACGATTTCGAAATTCTTCGAAACGCTCTTCAGTGAGCGAATGACTAAGCATGATGAGATTTGTTTTGAAAGAGGGTTGAACGAATGACGATGCTCGACGATTGAAGAAGAAAGGCGTATAGAATGATGTTTAATCTTCAACAAAGAAGATGAGATTTGTTTGTTGATTGGTTTGGTTGATTCTCTAGCAAACAACGAAGATTCTTTATCATTGAATCTATCGATCGATTTGATTCTTGAGCAATTCACGAAGATTCTTTATCATGATTCTCGTAATCGAGTGAACTTTGCGTACTTAATGAGCGATAAGTAGTCTAGCAATTCAAACAGTCTTGTCGTTGATTCTATTCAACTCTCTAGTGTTGTTCTATCTTTCGATTATCGTTGATCATCAGGTAAATGAATTTCTTTAGACTCGTTCTGTCTAGATGAGTATGTTGAATGAGTAATGAGATCAGTATCGTGTGATTAACAAATTCTTAATATAATGTCAGAATCGTGCCTAGATGATACAATCAATGAAGGTCAGAATTGATAGTGCTTGATCTTTAGAGATAGCTATAACTGAATATTAAGAATACAGAAGAAGATTGATACAAAAGCTTCTATTTATGTAATGTTCAGAGACTGCGCTAGACTCGAAAGAAATGTGTTTGTGACACAAGAAGAATGTGATGTAAATGAACAAGATGTTGATGAAAGAAAAGAATGTTGGGAAAGAAAAAGAATGTTGAGACATATCTGAGTCATATCTGAGTCAAACCTGACTAGCTCGCTGATTAGTTCTAATCATTACGCAGAGAACTCGCTAGCGTTCACTGCGAATTGATTAGAGCTTCAGCCTTGTTCAGCCTTGATACGCTCGTAACACGATTCTTCTGTTCATACATGCAGAATGACTGAGCTAAGCTACTACTTATGATCGAGTTCTTTGACAATAATGCTCTGTTCTCAGTCATCTTCTCGATCTCTTTCTTTCTAAACAAAGACTTTCATTCTTGTATGAGCTTTGAACTCAATGTCATCGAATATGAAAGTTCTTGTGAACGCTTGCAGACGACTAAAGTCGAGAATATATCTGAACATATGAACAAAACACTGAAGTTTGCTTGCGAGTCGCTAGTCAAAACATGAAAACAAATGATGAAACAAGTCAATAAGCATAGAAAAAAAGTTGATTATAAGATTGAATCAAAGATGTTTCTGAATGAAAGAAACATCGTCACAGCGAGATCTTTCAAGACGTTAAATGACAAAATGCTCGATTCTTTCATCAATTTAGATTTCGTTGACTCTTCATATAAACTGAAATTATCAAAGTCTATGCATGTTCATGATGTATTTCATTCTGACCTGCTTCATTCTGTCGTCGACGATTTCTTGCCTGATCAAAAGAACGAACTCTCAGATTCAATAATGATAAACGATGAAGACGAGTGAGAAATCGATGATATATTGAATTTTCGTCGATATCGAAGATGACTTCAGTATAAAGTCAAATGAAATGACTATGACAATGATCTCAATTGATACAACGCTGATGACGACGAATTTATGAACGCTCAGAAGATCGTTGATGATTTTCATATTTGATACTTGAACAAATCGCGCTAATCAACAATTCAATCAATCACGATTTAACAGGTCTGAGTCTGTGAAATTCTGATTAAGCAATCAATCAAGTCGAGCAGAAAATACATTCATGCAAACATGAATCGTTGAAGAAAAGAGATAATGTCACGATTCTAGTCTTGTCAGACTCAGTCTTCTAGTCTTGTTAAATCTATTCTCGCTTCGTCATCTTGACTAGTTTTTATTGAGTCTAGCGTCGACTGAGAAACACACATATGTAGTCAGCTTCTTTTCTGTAACTATCTTTCTTTCTTAGCATTTATCTTCTAGTTAAATGACACTCATATGACTCGCTCTATGCTGACTTCTAACAGAAAAGAAGCTGACTACATATGTGTGTTTCTCAGTCGACGCTAAACTCAATAGAAACTAGTCAAGATGACGAAGTGAGAATAGATCTGACAAGACTAGAAGACTGAGTCTGACAAGACTAGAATCATGACAGAGATGATTTGTCATCACTTTGCAAGAAACATGAGATTTTAATGAAAATAGTGAAGAGAAAAAAGATAAAAAAGATACAAAAGAAATCGATTGATCAGATCTTTTAAGAAATCGCAAACATGTCGACGATGCAACGAAATCTAATAATGTCGCTTCGCAAGCTTGAAAGCGAAGACATTGCACTTCATGCGATGAGTTCAAAAGCTTGAGCAGCTTTAGAAAAGTTTCAGACATGAGTGAAGAGAATTGCAAGCTCAGATCACGTAGTGCGTAGAAGCTTCGCAATATTAACACATGATGTATGCATCACACTGAACACAAGCAATCAGAAGATGATCATCAAAAGACTGATAAAGAACAATGCAAGACTTCATGAAGATTTAAAGATGTTGAGAATAGCTTAACTTAAGAAGATAGTTGAGAGTGAAAAGACTCACTCATCGCTCATCATAGAGATTGCAACTGAAACGATGATGAATCAACTATTAGATGTAAACATGCTGAACTCATATCAAGAATGTTCATGCAAGTTGTTTGAAAAGAATTGTCATATTACACAGTGCTATAGATGCTTCGATTTTGATCATATGACTAAATTTTGCAAAAATGAAGAGTGTTGCTTCAAATGCGCAGATAAACATCACATCGAAAGATGCATTGTATCAATGAATAGAAGACGATGCGTGAACTGTAATGATAGTCACGAATTCTGAAGACGCTCATGTCTCAAGTAAAAACTACAGATAAAGAAATCAGAAGAAATCTTTCAAAACAGATTGATCAGATATTCTGAAGCGTTGAAAGATAATTGCTCATTCTCTTCTTTCTCTTTGAACTTCTTGAGTTCAATGAATTTCAAGAGTTCAATGAATTCATCGAGTTTAATGAATGTCTCGATGATAATAAGCAGTTGAGACGTCGATGAGTCAACATGACAAGTGATGAAAGTCAAGAAGAGATAAGTTGATTACTCTTCATGCGTGACTAGCGACTCAGAAGACATGATGTTTGAACAGACACAGAAATGTCAAATCAGAAAATGCAAGAGATTCTTGATGACTAAAAGCATATAAAAAGCTGTCTTTGCACAGAGTCAACAACAGCTACAGATAACTTTATGATGAATCAAATCTTTCTGCAAATTCTACAGTACAACATCAGAAAGTCATTGAAAATTCAGAAATCATTTCTGATAAACAGAGAAGTTTGTAAATTCGACATAATAGTCATTCAGAAACAAGATCACAACATCAACGTTTCACAGATGTTTAGCTCGACTCACAACTTCTTTCATCTAGTGAGAGATTTATCATCTTAAGCAAGAACATGCATTTATGTCAACAAGTGTTTAAAACTCAATCAATGAACGATGAAAATCATTGAATTAAACATCTGCTTAATCAAGCTACAAACTAGCAACTCAAAAGATGAGATACAGATGCTACGACTCATAAACATCTACAATTCATGCTCGCTGTCTATTATCTTTACAGAAGAATCATTTACTATTTCTCGTCTGAATAAACTAATCAAAGATGACTGCAAACAGCTAATCATAGAAGATTTCAACCTGCATCATTCATACTGAGAAGGCAGAAGATGCTTTACTTGTCACATAGCGACTGATGCTCTACTAGACATCATTACAAACATGAGACTAAAGCTATTGCTTGAATCAGACATAATTACTAAAGAGACTCACAATCAGCTCACAACAATAGATTTAGCGTTTGACAGCGAGAAAATTCAATTCATGATATACAAATGCAAGATGAGAATTAATCTACATCAGAAATCTGATCATCTTTCAATTGTCACGAAGTTGTGTTTACGCACATCTTTCGTGCAGCTTACAACTTGTTGATTATGAAAGAAAATGAACACAGAAGCACTAAACACTCATTTAAGAATACATTTTTTCGTTGATCATTCTCTCAATGACAAGACAGCGATAGATGACAGAGTAGCTGAGATCATTCATGTGCTACAAGAGATCATTGAGAAGTTTACTTCTTAAGCAAAGTCGTTGATTCAAGCATGAGACTTTTGAAATCAGATCTGCTTGAAAGTCATGACAAAATTGCAACAACTATGAGTCGTATGAAAATCGCAAAGTACTCTAGAGACATGAAACGACTATCTGAGATACAATGATCACAAAAACAAGATTATTAAAGAAACAAAACATTCACATTTTAGATCACAGATGCATGAACTGAGTAATGAATTGAAATCAATTTAACGCTTTGCAAAATAAGTCAGAATTGAAAGTCAGCTACTCAAGAAACTTTTGCAGTTTTTGTCATTAAAGAATGATGATTTCGATCACATAGCAGATTCATTTGAAGAAAAAACAGAGATGCTACGAAAGAAGTTCTTTTCATCATTGTTTCAAGCAGACATCAGTGACATTTTGAAATCGTTTATATCACTGACAATGTTGTTCAATTCAGTCTTATCACAAGATGAGATGAGACAGATGATTCAACAAGTAAAAGTCAACAAAGCATTAAACGCATTTGAAATTTCAAATAGAGTGCTTTAAGCGAGTTTAACAGAACTGACTTTGATACTAATCAGTCTGTTTAATGCATGTGTAACTTACAAATATCATTCGAAGCAGTTCAAAAAAGCTCAAACAATAGTACTATATAAATCAAAGAAGAGTGATTACATTGACTTGAAGACATATCAACTCATTGCTCTGCTAAACATCATGAATAAAACACTGAAATCAATCATGATCAAAAGATTAAGTGATATTGCTGAGATTCATCACATGCTTTCGAATGCTCAAATGAAGACGAGATGCAAGTGATTCATGATCTCAGCGCTAAATCTACTAGTAGATCAAGTACACGCAGTATGAAGCTGCAAAATCAAGTACGTAGTCTTCATGCTTAGTCTGAACATCACTGAGACGTTTGATCATGTCTTGCACACTAGACTTCTGCATACTTTGAGAATGAAAAGAACATCAAACTACATAATTGAATGAACTTGCAGCTTTCTGAAAGACAGAGAGTCATTGCTGACGTTCAATAAACAAACTAGCGCGATGCAATGAGTAAACGCTGACATATCGCAGAGATTTCTCATATCATCGATTCTCTTTTTATTCTTTAACGCAAGCTTAATTGAAAAATGCAAAGCTCTAGAAATCAAAATCGAAGTGCTTGACTTTGTAAATGACATCAATATTCTGATCTATGACAAAATGACAAAATCAATCTGCAAATCACTGAGTCAAGCACATGATGTTTGTGCGAAGTGAGTTCAGACTCATGATGCTACGTTCGCTTCAGAGAAATATGAACTCACACACTTCACTCGTAAGTCAAAAAAATTCGACATGACAATTAGTTTACACATAGAAAACTTGATAATAAAGTTGAAATTGAACGTACAAGTTCTTGAAGTGCAACTGAACATGAAACTACAATGAGATTCGCATCTTCATCAAATAGAAGCAGAACATGTCATCAAGATGCTGATGCTTAGTCGACTTAAAATCTTCATCTGAAAGACTACATTTGCAAAAGCAAGACAGATATACTCAGCAATGATAAGATTGAGAATGACATTCGAAGCATCAATATGACATCAACGCAATAAAGAAGAGAAATTGTCGAGTATGAAATGAAGGCTGAAAACTCTTCAGAATCAAGCGTTGTGTCATGTGATCAATGTCTTCAGAAAAGTGAACATTGAAACGCTGAAAGTCGAAACATATACATTCTTGCTACATGTTCATCTGAACAAGCTACAGAATTAAGTTACACTACGCAGTTGAATCAACGACAGAACACAGAAGACTTGATGAGCATGCAAGATCATATGTGCTCATTTGATAAAAACTAATAGACTCATCTTTCGCTTCTCGACCTTCAAAAAAACGACGTTTTTGAATGTTTCAATTCGCGAAGAAGCAAAGATACAGTCTGAACGTGAACGACTCAATCTCTTAATGATGACTCAAATGAATGAACGTGCAATTACACAGTTTCACAAAAGTCAATGAGATCTTCAATGAAAAAACTACAAAAAACGCATTGCAAACATTAATGCATCTTTCGCTCAAAGATTTCATCTATTCAAGAAGTCAGTAAAGATGCGTGATGATCTTCAGAAGATTGAAAGCATTCTTGCAATTTACATCAGAATTGAACGCATAAAGCTGAAGATTTATCTGCACTTAAGAAACATGTTGAGCGTGAATAGTTTTCAATGCAACTGCGAATGAAATCATCAGACAGTCAAGCATATTCTGATGCACTGCTTGAATTGAACGCATCTTCGATCAAATATGCTATGAGATGTTGACTTCACAAACTATTGAATCATCATCTCAATCACGAAGAATCTCAAGGCAACAGCGAGAATGATGATGAAAACGAAGCTGCTGAAGCAGTTTAGAATGACAAGAACACTCATTCTTTAACATGCAATCATTGCGAACAAATTTGATACATAGTCTCAGTTTTATCATCTCAACTGCGTGTAGCAGTCGTATAAACAGCGAGCGATTTTCTACCTCAGAGGGTTTTGTTCACTCAACACACATAGCATAAAGTCTCTCATGAATCGGTCTAATCGATGTCACAAGAGTGTATGAATTTATTATTATTATTATTATTATTACGAAAATTAAAAATGAAGAGTAATGCACTATATATCATGTTTCATCAAATCAACGCAATAATTTGCAGACAATCTGAAAAGCTCAAACACATGAGAATACATTGACTTAAATTAAACATCAAGAAAAGAATTCACGCTTTAAAGCAGATATCAAGCGTGATGTTAAGTGAGTACACTCAGTGCAAAACTTTGTTTAAAAACATGAACTTGTTAATATTTACATCATCATGATGATTAACATCTTGCATCAGTTATTGAAAAGCACAGTGATGTATTTAATTCAATGACTTGAAATAATTATTAAGAATATAACATTGATGATCAGTCTCAAAAGAAAGTGTGATTCACAGATAATTGTAAACACAACACATGACATGCAATTGAATCAAAGATTTCGAGTAGTTCTTTCATATTCAGAGCTAAGATGTTTTCACGACTTTCTATTCATGAAGTAATGAATCAACGTCGAACAAAAGACAATAGTGCATCAACTTATTGCAATTGTCACTTCACTATTGATTAGAAAAGCATTGAATGCGCTGTACTGTGCTTGAGCTTTTATGAACTTCGTAATGATGATTTAATATTGATTGCACGATGATGAGTCTTTGTGTTACATGAACAACGTAATATACAGAATTAATGTCTTAAAAGAAGTATTCAAGCAGTTTCAACATGATGAGAACTTTAATTATTTCAAGTTTCATGTGATCTCTCATTATATGAATTTTATTCAAAGATACGAAGATGCAGATGATTTTGACACATTTTACATGAATATTGCACATAAATTTCTGATCAAAGATTATTATGATCTTACAAACAAGCAAGAGAACTTTCAAATGCAGATACTGCATCACAATACTTGATAAGTTAATATGTTGACAATGAAAGATATCATTCTTCATGATTTAATTATGTTCAGATCAGAAATTAATGAAAGAATAAAAGTCATGATTATAAAGTCTTCTAGAAGTCTTGATTTAACACAGCTTGAATAAAATTTATCAGAAATGAATTTGAATCAACAATGAAACTGATTTAATAATTTTCAATTCTGACACATTGCTTTTGAAATAACAAAGATGACATATATTAAGAGTTTCTTGAATGAATTGTCGATTTTTATAAAAGAATCTCGACGCAAGAAATCAGAAATAAAGTCAAATAAGTATCAAATGAATTGAAAAGAAATTGACTTCTTCTGAATAAATGATTACTTCGTTTCTGTTCATGCATCGATTGAATGCTGAAGATGCAAAGATAAAGACTCAACAGACTCTGAAAAGCTTACATTGAAGTGAATTTAATGTACTTCTGCATGACAGAAACAAATGTTGAATTGAAAACATGATTATATCTATGTTCAAGAGTATGCTGAGAATGATTAAAAGAATTCTGACATAGTCAAAGCTTTGAATGATAGACTGATGAGACAGTTGCAAATTATAATCACTGTTCATGATTCACTTCATCAAGATGATAATGAAAAATTTGTGCAATACTCAAGAACTTTAATAGAATTGTTAAAGCTCAAAAACAACGAAGTACTTAATGCTCTACATAATATGATAGAAGTTGAGCAATGATTAAAGAATACTGTCAAGAAGTCTTGATATCTTGAGTGTCAACAATTTTACAATATGAGTACTATACTACGAAGTGCACATCTGATATCAATTGAAAGCAAGAAGTTCTTTTACGTGAATAATTACATTGACTGAGATACATTCAACATCTTATACGAAGAGAGTTTTCTGAAAAAGAAAGTTTGAAAGATGAATGAGCTTGCGAGCTTAGACAAATGAGAAAAGGCGAAATTCACTTGATAATAAAGAAAGTTCAACATTGTGTAAGTTGAGATAAATTAGAATAAATTGAGATAAATTGAAGTAAATTGAGATAAATCAAAGAAAATGAATGAAAAGCATATAGTCACGTTGAATGAAGCATATATGTATGAATGATTAAAACATTTCAGTTGATAATGTTTAATCATGATTATGATGACAGAGTATTGAGAATAAACAAGTGACTGAAATTTCACTATAAAGATCTGTAAACAATGAGATTGATTGTGTAGCAGTTAGCAACATACAAGAACTTACATAGTTCAAATGATGAGAAAATCTAAAATTAATTAATTTATTAATCATAGTGTCTGCTCATTTATTGAACGAAATTTCTACTTACTTTATGCATTCTTCAATGCATCTGATGCATTACACATGACGTCTGTTAGTAGAAGTTCACGACTTGTTGAAGAAAGCTGTAAATTCTCGAGATAATGTTTTCTTTCTATGTACACTAGCACTTTTTTCTTCTATCGATGTCTTTTCTGTCATTGAAGAAGAATGTTTCAAGTGAATAAAAGCTTCAATTCGATTTTTCAAGCGAAGAATAAATTTGATGATGAGTTTCGTGTAGATGATGATTTCAATGAAATGTCATTTCTTTTCAGTATCAAATGTTCAAATCAAATTATCATATATATTCATCATCAATTGTTTTGCAGTTTTGTCAATCTTCTGCTCAAAGATCTTTGCATTCTGATCAATCAAAGTTGAAATCTTCAATTGCAGAAGAAGAGATGAATAATTAATCTGTTTCAATCTATTTTGAAACTGAGTAGATTGATAATTGTACATGAGATTGCTGTGAGCATGATCAACTGCTGTGATCAAAACTGATGATAAATAAGATTGTAAACGTTGTAGAAAGATGAGTTTTGCACGATCATTAACAGACATGATGTACAATAATTGAATAACTGTGATGAGAAAAATGAGCGAAGTAAAATTGAAGCTTACTAAGATAAACATCACGCAGAATCATGAATGCACAATAGCTTGATACGAGTTTTACTTTGTTAAATCAGCTTGTAGCTGATCTAATCAGCTAACGACTGACTAATGATTGATTTATGTTGCTAAATCAGTTAATTGCTGAATTATGAAAAGTGTCTGTTTTAGTAGCTAGCATATGCGTCTCAAGTGCATTAAGATTCAGATGTTGTTGCTCACTAGCTTACAAGCTACTTAAGCTCTTCGTTGAAACGTTGATGCTAAATCTTTTCTAAATAGAACGTTGTCAATGATTTTGCAGTTCTTCAGTTTAATGATATGAAATTTGAGCTTGTTTTCGTTCATAGCTTGTTTATATTTGCTGCAGAACTCATTTGTTTGATTGATCATTTGTACTCATTGATAGAGATTTGCTTTTGATTCAATAAATAAAACGTCAACTTTATCAAGAATCAGAATAGTCTGAAAATGATCTTCAAGACACTGAGCTAATTCAGAAATGTTCGCTAGAAACATTCTGATTAAAGCATTGACTTTAGTGTTCATTTTATTCGATCTAAAAATGATTTGAAAGTTGAACTTCAATAGAATGTTCAGATAGTTGACTTGTCATTGACTCAACTGTTTGTTTTTCATGAAGATCTTTAAAGTCTGATGATCAATGAACATTTGAATGAGTAGTTCAGTGCATTTCAGCTTGAATCATCAGTGTTCGAAGCATTGAATAATGACTAGCAATTTCTTGTCATAGATGTGATAATTGATTTCAGCGAGAATCATGCTTTTACTGTAGAAGATCATCGAATGAAGAACTCTCTCGTCATTGTATTGAGATAGTATTTCATCTTTTACATAGTTTGAAGCATTGATTTTCAGAATAGCTTGTCATTTGAAATCGAAATGACAAAGTATTAAGATTGAGCTGACTTTTTTCTTTAAATTGTCAAAGACTTAAACACAGATCTTGTTTCAAACAAAAGACATGTTCTTTCTAGTCAGCTGAGTGAATAATTTGACTAGCTTCAAGAAGTTCTTAATGAAACAATGATAGAAGTTAACAAATTTCATGAAGTTCTGAATTTCTTTTAGATTGATTGAAGTGATTCAGCTGACTATGACTGTCACTTTGCTGAGATTCATACGAAGATTTAGTTCTGATACAATGACTTCTAGAAAGATCATTTCTTCTACATTGAATTTGCACTTTTGAATATTCATCTGCAGTTCAGCTTCACGTAGTTGATTCAATACTAGTTTGATGTAATCTTTATGTTTCTTTCTCATTTTGCTATAGATGAGAATGTCATCTAGATAGACTTGGCAAAAGTCGTTCAAAAAGTTTCATAGAACGTCATTCATATATTGCTGAAAGAAGATTGATTCATTAGTCAGTTTGAATGATAGCATCTTGTATTTATATGCTTCTAAAGCAATGATAAAAGTGATGTAATTCTTGTTATCGAGATGCATTTAAAGTTTGTTGAACGCTGATATGATGTTTAATCTAGTCAGATGCTTGCAACTCACTATTTTATCAATGATCTCGTTTATTAACAATAGAGAATATCTATTTCTCTTGAAAATGACATTTAGCTTTCAATAGTTCACACAGAATCGAAGATCTTTATTTGCTTTAAGAGCGAATAGAACAGAAAAGAAATAGAAGATCTGACTAAAAGTGATGAATTTCTTTGACAGATTCTCATTTAAGTACTTCTTTACTTTCAGAAGTTTGACAGAGAACATTTGATAAATTTGACAGCAAGAGAGTGTGAAATCACTGATGAGCTCGATTTTATGATCATAAAAGCAATGAGAGAATAGTTTATTCAATTAAACTCAATCAAAAACATCTAGAAACTTATGATATTTTGATGACAGCTTCGCTTTAATATCTTTCAAATTCTGAATCATTTCATTGATTAAAGAGACGTTTAAAACGTTCAAATTGCATTGAGTATTATATGCGATTTTTCTATTGATGTTTATCATGAATAGAGCAAAGACTTTGATCTTGTTCTTCTTTAAATGATTCAACAATGTTTTGAACAAAGCTGCGTTTATGCTTTAAATTGAGAATGACTCTTTTTGAATGAGTTGTTTGAGCATCATAAAGACTTTAGTCTGAAAGATTAAAGAGAGCGAAGATGATCATGATCAACTTGAGTGCTTTGAATTGAGAAGAATTGAAAAAATCGAAATAGAAGTATTCAATTGATTTGAAAAAACAATGACGTCGTTTCGCATATTCAGTAATATTTCGTTTTTATTCATTCAGAGCTTATTCAATATGACTTCATAATGATTGATATCAGCTATCAACATTGATACAGTCAATTTTCTATGACTTTTGATGATGAGATTGAATAGAATTTTATGAGTAATAATCTTTTTAAATATCTTTTCGTCATAATCTTTTATTAGCTTCTCTTTTGTCAGTAATATAGATTGAATTCTCAGTTTCTCGCATACTTTATTGACTAAATTAGAATGTATGATCATGTAAATGACTGAATCACTGTCTATTAAAGAACAAAGACTGAAAGTTCAATTCTGAGAGATGAGATGAGTGTCAATTAGAAATGACTTTTCAAAGTAATTTTCTTTCAATAGAATTTCATCTAGTTTGCACAAAGATATAATCTTTACTTCTTCAATGACTTTTGAAGAAATGACTAGTTTTTTGAATCGAAATTTGAATTGAAATCAAAGCGATCATATTTCTTATTCACTGCATTAATTCTAGTAAATTGATCAAGACATTCTTTAAAGTTATGATTTGATTTATAACATATGAAACAGCTTTCAACTAGAATGTCTGCTTCTTTGACGCTAGTTAAAATCGCGTCACGCGACTTTAGCTGATCAGACTTCAAGTGATTGACTGACTGAGTGATAACAGTCGCTTTATGAAAGATAGTTTTAGAAAGATCATTGACATGTTTGATCTTGTTCTTGATCTCTTGAATGACTCGCTGATCATTATTCAAACAAATCAGATAGAAATGAATTTCTTTCAGAGAATCAGATTGAACTAGTTGATCTACTCAAACAAATCAAAGATGAAGATGTATTTTATCTTTCAGATCAGCGATCAGTTACTTCTTGTGATAGTCTAAATAGAAAGATAAACGTTGAAACTGAGTATAGAATTCATTGAATTTCTTGAATTCTTGAATCAAGTTGTAGTATTCTTTATGAAAGTTAACTTTCTTATTCAAATCATCAAACAACTGAGCTAACTCTTTCAAAAGATCTTTGACAATTTTATAAAGATTGACATAGTCACGTTCACGTCTAGCTTGAATCATCTCAGTTGCATCATCAAATAATCTAGAATGTATATAGCTCAATTTAACTCGTTCATTAGAAAAGAGATCAACGTTGATCTCTAGTTTATTCTGAATTTTTCCGTATCAGTTTTCTTAAGTAGAGTTCTTTTCATCAGTAAACAGTGAAGAATTAGATACTTTTTGAAATCTAGAACGCTCAGAGTAGATGAAATCAGAAGAAGTGTTTTCTTTAGCTTAAAGTTTAGTCTTCAACTCTTTGATTTCATCTTCTTGTTGTTTATTTAACTTGTAGAGTCAATCTGTTTCTTCATCAAGAGCTAGACTTCAAGTCTTTCAGATTTCATAGAACATGAAGAGTATTATTGTTTCAATGAATGATTCATCATCTTCATGAATGAATGATGCAGCACTTGATGATTTCGTTCGTGATTTCAATGAATCAGCATCAGAGATCTGAGAGAAACGATTTTGAAATTCTTCGAAATGCTCTTCAGTAAATGAATGACTAGACATGATAAGATTTGTTTGAAAGAAGATCAAATGAATGACGATGCTTAATGATTGAAGAAGAAAGATGTATAGAATGATGTTTAATCTTCAACAAAGAAAATGAGATTTGTTTGTTTGTTGATTTGATTGATTTTCTAGCAAACAACGAAGATTCTTTATTGTTGAATCTATCGATCAATTTGATTCTTAAGCAATTCACGAAGATTCTTTATCATGATTCTCGTAATTGAATGAACTTTGCATACTTAATGAGAGATAAGTAGACTAGCAATTCAAACAATCTTATCATTGATTCTATTCAATTCTCTAGTGTTGTTCTATCTTTCAATTATCGTTGATCATCAGATAAATGAATTTCTTTAGACTCGTTCTGTCTAAATTAGTATGTTAAATGAGTAATGAGATCAGTATCATGTGTTTAATGAAATTCTTAATATAATGTCAGAATTATGTTTAAATAATACAATCAATGAAGATCAAAATTGATAGTGCTTGATCTTTAGAAATAACTATAACTGAATATTAAGAATACAGAAGAAGATTGATACAAAAGCTTCTATTTATGTAATGTTCAGAGACTGCGCTAGACTTGAAAGAAATGTGTTTGTGACATGAAAAGAATGTGATGTAAATAAACAAGATGTTGATGAAAGAAAAGAGTGTTGAGTCATATCTGAGTCATATTTGAGTCATATTTGAGTCAAACCTGACTAGCTCACTGATTAGTTCTAATCATTACGCAGAGAACTAGACTGATCATCAAGTCAAGTTTCAAGTTGACATTTTGAACTCAAATCGAGATTGAGTCAAATTGCTCATATTTTCAACTCAACTCAACTCAACTCAACTGAGAATTGAGTTAACTCAACTCAACTCGTCAAGAACTTGAGCTTGACATCAAGAGAACTAAATATAGAAAATTTTTCGGTTTTTGACTTTTGCATTACCTTTTTGCATTATCTTTTGATAGAAAGTCATGAAGAGAAACATGAAGATCATTTGATAGAAAGTCATAAAAAAGAACATGAAGATTGTTTGATAAAGAGTCATGACGAGAAAACATGAAGATCGTTTGATAAAGAATCATAACGAGAAACATAAAGAGAAACATAAAGAAAAACATAAAGAGAAACATGAAGAGAAACATGAAGAGAAACATGAAGAGAAACATGAAGAAAAACATGACGAGAAACATGACGAGAAACATGATGAAAAACATGACGAAAAACATGATGAGAAACATGACGAGAAACATGATGAAAAACATGACGAAAAACATGATGAGAAAATATGAAGATCGTTTGACTTTGATAGAGAGTCATAACGGAAAAACATGGTAGAAAGTCATGAAGAAAAATCATGTAAACTGTTCGATCAAGCTATTTACATCTATCTAATATCTTGTCGAGTCAAGTCGAGTTTTCGAGTCGAATTGTCAAGTCAAGCTTCTCAATTCGATCTGAGTGCTTGAATTCAACTTCTCAATTCAATTCAACACTTTTTCAAAAAAATTTCAATTCAACTCGACTTGAACTTAAGTACTCGATTTGATGCAATCAGTCTAAGCGCTTGAAACTTCTCATTTCTTCTTAGACTGATCACGTTGAATCAAGTACTCAAGTTTGAATCAAGTACTCAACTTGAAAAGTATTAAGTCAAATTGAAATTTTTTTGAAAAAGTGTTGAGTTGAGTTGAGAAGTTGAACTTGAGAACTCAAGTTGAATTGAGAAGCTTGACTCAACAATTCGACTTGACAACTCGACTTGACTCGACAAGATATTAAATAGATGTAAATAGCTTAATTAAACAGTCTTCATTATGAAGACTTTATGATTTTCATCATGACTTTCTATGATTCTATCAAACACTCTTCACGATAATGCAAAAAGATAATGCACTATGAATTTATAAGATTATGAATTATGATTAGAACTTAGAAAGTAAGATAAGCGCTGTTCGCTAGTTGAACAGCTTTATTATTTTCTTTTCACTTTTATTATTCTTGTTCTTCTCACTATTAATAATCTCATATTCATCATGTTGTAGTTTCTTCTCATTCTTCTTTGCTTCATAGCACATCTCTGCGTCATCGTTTTCTACTATGATGAGATCATTTGAATTAAACTTTATTGCATGTATTAAATTCTGAATTTCTCGTTCTTTGACAGTTGAGAAAGTGACGAATTCTGTTGCAAAATTCTGAAAAGCTGTCATAGAATTAGTATCATCAATCTGCTTTAACTTCTTCAGATCATCATGATGAAGAATTCTTTGTTGAATTAAGTGAACTATAGAAATCATAAATTTTGATATTTCTTTGCTCACATTTAGCTCATCTGTTGTTGTCTTCTAAAATTGATATTAGTTTCTACAACTGAAAGATAATGCATACAAATAATGCATATCTTCGTTGCTTTCAAAGCAGTTTTCTCTGCAGTAGTATTTGCATCTTGTGTTGCAACAATTATATTGAAAAGCTTTATTGTCTCAGCAACAATCTCAGCATTCGCTTTGCATCTGATTTTCAACTTAAAGCATTCAACTATAAACAGGTCAGCGCTTTATTTAGTATTGCATTACTGAGATGCATTATCATGAATATCTTTGTTCTTTCACTCTTGTTCTATCTTATCTCTGACATTGTCTTTCATTACTGCTTTGTCAATCTCATTCGCTTCTTTTCAAACGTTGAAGAGTTTAAGTTTGTGTAGTCGTTTAAACAGAGCTACATGATCATTATTCTGTCGCTTGTAATGTTTTTTGATCTCATTGAACCAATTTTCATCACGATTTCGACTTGTGATAAACTTTGAGTTTATGAATAGAGTGAACATTATCTGTTAGAGTCAGCATTGTTCTTTTGATTATGCATTTGAGTAATGCAACAGTATCGTTGAAATTTGAATAGTTCAATAAAATATGAACTTGTAGAGAATTTTGTAAAGTAGAGAGTAATTCATTAAGTGAGATGAATTGATTTTGAAGAAGAATTATTTCTGAATCATTGAACAGAGTGAAAATTATCTGTTGAAGTCAGCATTGTTCTCTTGATGATGCATTTAAATAATGCAATAGTATCAATGAAATTTGAATAGTTCAATAGAATATGAACTTGTAGAGAATTTTGTAAAGTAAGGAAAAATGCACAAAGTGAGGTGAATTTGAGTGCAACGAGAAAAAAATAATTATTATTCTTAACACATATTCAATATTTCTTGCAATTTCTTTTTCACTTTTTCATTTTCATTTTTCATACTATTTCTTAAATCATTTTATGATTTTAGAATTTAGTAATCAACGCTTCAAGAAATAACACATTCAAACATCAAAATCAAAACAATTATTCTTGAATCTTGAATTCTTGATAAACATCATAAACTATGACATGCATCAAGCGTATTAAAGATAATGCATACTGATAATGCAATATGACTTGTTTATTGTTGCTGACAAGTTATTTTTTAGAACGTTCATCAGCACGCAAGAACTTGATGAACTCAACTGACAGTTATGCTATCAAAGAAACAAGTTCAGTATTTGAATCTACTAAAAAGATAATGCACATTGATAATGCATTATCTACTGACATGCTAATGCTTTGTGACAGAAAACTAAACGACGCTACAAATCAGGCACGATAGCACTGTGTAAGATTTGAAAATATCAGAAGTCATTCGAAAATCTCATTTCAAAAATGATCTTTGAAAGACTTGTGAGAGAGATTATGCATGATTGTGCTAAAGCAAATATGTTATTCTATAACTATTGCATTCAGCGCTCTGTCTTGAGTGCTCTGCAAGAAGTTATTGAAGACTTTATGATTTCATTCATGAAAAGTAAGTGCATTATTCTTTCACATTATCACTCTTGTAGAATTTTCATTGACATTTTGCTCTATGCAGACATCAACTTGATGACAATTCATGTCAAATGCATCATCATTCAAGATAAAGATATGAGATTTATGAAGAATCTCATGATGAATCTTGATGTCATGTTTTTCAAGACAAATTAGAAAATGTCTGTCTTCATCAGTTAGATAAACAGTGTAATTCTTGAAATCACATTCACATTACTTATGTGCATTACTCTTGTGCATTGACTTGATTGTACTTCTAATAAGTACTTGCTTTAAATGCAAGACTTTTAATAGATGAGATGATATTGCAGATTTATGAATAAATCTGCGTCAGAAAAGTCTTCAAAGATACTTGAAATGAATCAGCAAACTCGTTGATCTCTTGATCATCATTCTTCTCTTTGTGATAAATATTTCAGAACTCAGTAATAGTCTTGTCTGAATTTAAATTCATAGTTCAATTGTAATACTTCATTAACATTATTTATTTCATCATTTTTGAACTCATCTGTTATGATTCTAGCTATGCATCTTCGTTGATGACTATGTTGATGACTATGTTAATAACTATTCTGAGAGCTATTGTCGATCGCTTGTCACTAGAACATAGACTTGTTTCGAAGTCAACTCTATTCAGAGTTAGCTTATGTTCTTCTGAGTCATATAGATAGTCAACTCTTTTCTTCTAGATACTTTTCTTTCTTAGCATTTATATACTCGTTACATTACACTCATATGACTCGCTCTATGCTGACTTCTAACATTATATAAATGCTTTTTCGTTACAGACGAAGAGAAATAATCTGCATCAACTTGCTCTGCTCAATTCACACAACTATTGACTTTGATCTAGTTGACTCACGATCATGCAGACACTCACTCTTCTTTCTCGTAAGCTGACTCAGCAAGAATAAACAAAAGATTCAAACTTGTGCGCTGATCAGCGAGTATAAACAAACGATTGAAATCATTCGACTAGATCAAAGATCAGCGAATTAATCATTCATTCAGATTTGCAAGAAATTCTTCGAATTTGTTGAAGAATCAAACGAGATCAGTCATAAAACTGCGTGAAGTCTCTATCTCAAGAAGCAAACTCTCAATGAGTCTGCTTCAATGACATTGTCAATGCAATGATCTATCTTCTCATCATTCTACTCATTAGTGAATCGATTCGCCTACTCGTTCATGTGCAACTAGTGAGTCTGCTACAATGATACTTCATCAATGCAATGATTTATCTTCTCATCATTCTACCTATCAGTGAATCAATCTGTCGACTCGTTCACATGCAACTAGTGAGTCTGCTTCAATGACACTTTTACCTTGCATAGTGAGTCTGCTACAATAGACATTTCGATTCTACACAAGACTAAGAAAATACATTCATGTGAACATGAATTGTTGAAGAGAAGAAGTAATGTTACGATTCTAGCTACGCATCTTCATTGATGACTATGTTGATGACTATGTTGATGACTATTCTGAGAACTATCGTTGATCGCTCGTCGCTAAAGCATAAACTTGTTTCAAAGTCAACTTTATTCAGAATTAGCTTATGTTCTTCTGAGTCATATAGATAGTCGACTCTTTTCTTCTAGATACTTTTCTTTCTTAGCATTTATATACTCGTTACATTACATTCATATGACTTGCTCTATGCTGATCTCTAACATCATCTGTGATTGATCTCATCGATATACTCTTTTAGCAAGACTGAAAGTTCGCTCAATATTTATCAAGAATATTGAGCATGAAAGAACATCTTTAATCATTTGCATCAATCTAGAAAAATTCGAAGCATTGTCTTTTCAAAATTATCATGTTGAACATTTCTCATTTATAACATCAGTGCAAAGATATTGATCATCTTCGTCTTGAAAAGAATGAGCACGTTGAGATTGTTGAAGCAATGATTTTCTAACAGTTGCAACAGACTACAAGATTATTAGTAAATGATCAAATGCATTATCATAATGCATTATTTTGTCAGCATCACTTCTTGCTCTTTGTGCTTCTGCTCTCAAATCGACAGCTGAATCTTCATAGTAATGATGAAAATACTTTTTGAACTCTGTCTTGTACTTGATCTCGTAGTGAACAGACTCTTCATCATGATCTGTATCTTCATTGTCTTTGTCGTTTCAAGTCTTGTAAAGATCTAGCTTCATTGTAGAATTCAGAATATTTGCAAGATTATATATTGTTTCATTGCTGTCTTCAATCTTGACATAATACTTTGCAAGTTTGATTGAGACTTTTTTGCAAGTCTTTACTATAACAGCACTTGATGAGCAAGTACTTCTTCTTATATTCTTTTCAATCTGCTCAAGATGATTGAAAAGTGCATCAAATATTTGAAATTTCAAGTGAATATTTGCATTAGTTGTTCATGACACTACTAAAGTGCATTCGTAGAAGAAATTTAATAGATTGTCAATAAGCAAAATCATGAATCACTCGCTTTCATCAAGTTTGATCTTTGCGATCTTGAAATCTTCGCAGTATTTCTCTGTTCAAATATCAACAAATTCACGTAGTTGATATGCTTAACGAAGCATTAAGTACATAGAGTTTCAATGAATGCAAATATCTTGTATCAGTTTTCTAAATCTTTTGTCATTCTGCTCTTGAAAAGCTCTGAAGTGAATCAATCGCTGAGAAAAATCATTGACAGCTATCATCAGAGCATGAATCTAATTTCATGATTAATAAATGCATTACTTTTTTGCATTATCATTCGAAGCAATATCTTTTTGATCAAAACAGATAATTCTCTGCTTGTTTTAATATCTTGCACTTGATCATTCTTTAATTGAGCAATAACATTATCAATTATTGTCTTTGATTCAAGAGCTTGAATAAAATCTTGAGTCATAAGATTGATGATGTGAGTCAAGCAATTAATGAAATTCTGTGTTCTGTCTCATTGAAACTTGCAATGATTCATGATCTTTTCAAGTTTCTCTTTCAAGATACTATTATTGCTTGCATTATTAATAACAATCTTGAAAAGCTTGTTTTTAATAGCGTAGTTCTTCAGAATTTTCATTAGCTTCATCATCAATTGACGATCGATATGCTCAATATCAAAAGACGTAAATTCAATAAGATGTTCACGAAACTGAAATTCAACATCGATTCAGTATATCAACACTTTCAAGTATGCTACTCTTTGAGAACTAGATCATGCATTCAAAGCAATAGAGACACGTCGTGACTCTGTAAGATTCAATCTGATCTTATCACAAATCTTCTTATAGTGTGAGAGAATCATGATTGTCATCTTTGTGCAATGCACAATCTGCAAATTTGAACGAAGCATTTGTAGCAGCTTTCGAAATTGCTCATTATCAACAATTTGAAAGAATAGATTCAAGTCAACAAAGATCTTGCATAATTGATCTTCTCAATTCTCTTGATTGAAGACAGAGACTAACTTGATATGACTTTTCTTCTAATAATTTGTCAATTTTGCATTATCAATTTGCATTATCAGATATGACTTACTCGTTCGAAAGTCAGTTCAACTTGTGATTGTGAATGTTCGCGTTTTCATTCTGTCGCTGCGCAAAAGTCTGATTCAAGATGCTTTTTCATATCAGATGTGTTGAAGCTATTAAAAGCTGTAAAATAATTCATAATCTTATTGCAGATTTTGCATGAGATTTTAAACAATTCTTCAACAATTGAAGTCAACTGTATAAAGTGATTTCATATATCAGATTGTTTATCGTCTGTAGTCTTTTTGAATCAAAGTGAATTGTTTATCTTTTTTTAAGTTTTGTTTTAAATACTTTCAACAACAGAGATTTGAGATCATCATTGTAGAAAAGAGCTATATGTATTCAAAGTTCATTGAACATACTCGCTATTCTCTTTTAGCTTAAGCTGTGAAAAATTCTGCTGAATTTTGTTAATCGCTTCTTGTCTAGTCTTCATCTTTTCAGAATGATGTAAAGAACTCATAGATCATTGAACTTGACTTATGAAGTCTTCAGAATGAAGACTATCTGAAGATGAACTATGCAAAACACTTTCGTCAGACAGATTGAAAGTTGTCAACGAACTAGACATTTTATAGAATGGTTTGTATTAACAACAATAGTTGTTAATAGCTTGAAGATAGTATATAGATGATGTAATGAGTAATGCGAAAAGCTAATGCAATATATAGACGATGCAATGAGTAATGCAAAAAGATAATGCAAAGAATAAGCGAATATATTGTTCTAAATTTCTATATTTAGCTCTCTTGACATTAAGCTCAAGTTCTTGATGAGTTGAATCGAGTTGACTCGATTTCTAGTCGAGTCGAGTCAAGTTGAGTTGAAAATATGCTCAACTCAACTTGAGTCAAGTTGAAAATGTGAGCAACTCGACTTCAAGTCAAGTTGAATTCAAAATGTCAACTTGAAACTCAACTTAATGATCAGTTTACAAGCGCTTGATCAACTCAGAATCTCAAGCAACAAAGCATCACAATACACATTTGATTGCTTCTAAATGCTTTGTACAATTCTTTGAATTTCTCAGTGACAGAAGAAAACTTTTGATTCACATAAATTGAAGATACAATAGTTGATTAATTCTTAAATGTTTTAAAAGAATTTGCGAATTTCGTGAATTTCGTGAATTACTTCACTCAAAAAGTTAAAGTTCTTTTGATTCATGAGTTTTATGATCACGCTATTTGCATTGAAAAAAGTTGTATCATTCTTTGAAACTCTTTGTACAATCTTTTTGCAGTTGAACTCATTGCACAAAAGATGTATATTGAGAAACAGCTTTGAGTAAACATGATATGATATTTCATCTCTTCAGCTGAAGCGCTCATGCTCTTTACATCTAAAAAAGATGAAACGCTGCGATCATACGTTGATTATCAAAAACTCAACGCAATCATTCTCAAGAATAGATGTCTTCTTTTGCTTATCAATGAAGCTTTCAATCATCTTGCAAATGTCAAGTGATTTATCAAGCTTGATATCAAGAACGCGTTCAACAAACTTTGCATACAAGAAGAAGATGAATGAAAGATAACATTTTATATAAGATTTGACTTATACGAGTATCTTGTGATGCTCTTTGATCTCATTAATGCATTGACTTTCTTTCAGATCTATATGAATTAGACTCTGTTCAAATTTCTCAACATCATCTGTTTTATTTATCTGAATGACATTCTGATATTCAGCAAAATCTGCAAGAAACATGTTCATCATGTATAATAAATTCTTGACAAACTGCAAATTCTAAAGTTTTACATCAAGCTCTTCAATGTGAATTCTTCAAGAAAGAGTTATTCTTTCTAGAATATAAAGTAGAAAAAAGAGAAATTTCAATGAAGAAGAATTGAATGCAAATTGTTCAAGATTGATCATAATTGAGAATGATGAAAGAGATTCAAACATTTCTTGACTTTGTCAACTTCTATCATTAATTCATAAAGAATTATTCAAGAATAGCATCATTCTTGATTGATCATCTCAAAATGAATCTCTTTTCTAATGCAAAGAAGAGATGAATTCTCAAAGAACAAATAAAGTGAATTGAACTCATTAACAGTGCTTGAAACACTTTTCAGAAGCTGAAAGTCATCTTTGCTCAAAATGTTGTTCTTCAGCACTTCAATTTTACGAAAGTCATAAGATTGAAGACAAACGTCTTTAAATTCACAGAGAAGATAATGATGTCTCAATAAACAAATATCATACTTGAGAATCTACATTGATACTCAATAGTCATCTGATCGAGAAAGTGACAATCGATTGAACAAAACTATGATGCACATGATTAGAAAATGTTGATGATCATTGAAAGCATGAATCATTGAAGATATTATTCAGAAAAAGCTTGACATGAAATAGAAATAATCAGCAATCATGCAAATCTTTAATACTTCATGATAACAATCAAGCTTTTTTGCAGACAGATGAAGTGAATCAACAGATTTATTGCATACAACTTCAAGATTTTCTATCAAAAGAAAGTGAGTAATTCTGTTGATGATTCATTAAGAAAACTTGACTATGAGAAAAATATTGACGCAGACAAGAGAGAATTCACTTATGATCTAGCATACATGAGAGAACTCTTGAAGAATTTCTTGAGTCAGTCAGCGTCAACGCTTGTCATCTTCACTCGACAGTTCAAGATTCTGAGTGTCAAGAATCATGAAGAAATAGTCATCAGATCATTCAAAAAGATCATCAACTTATCAGCATTTGCAAGAAAAATTAGAAAAGTTTCTTAAACTTTGAAGAAACTCTCAACTGCTGACAAAAAGTCTCAATGATGATTTCAAAATGTCATTATTTCTTGTCAGAAGAACATTTGTCTTTGCAAGAACATTAAGTTAAGATTTATTATTATTGCTGAGACTAAAAAAGACATCAATTCTTGCAAGAACATTGAGTCAAGATCTACTACTGTTGCTGAGATTGAGAAAAACATCATTCAGATGAAGTGAAAATGCAGAAGAATAAATTCTTCTGTTGAAGAAAGTGAATGTTTAATCATGAGTCAGAGCAGAGATTCAATCACATGTCAATCTGCTAGAGAGAGTGAATGTTTGATCATGAGTCAGAGCGAGAATTCAACTATGTGTCATTTCACTGATGAAAGTGAATGTTTGATCATGAGTCAGAGCAGAATTTCAACTATGCATTGTTCTATTAAGAAGAATGAAGGTTTGATCATGAATCAGAACAGAGATTCAACTATGCATCATTCTGTTGAGAAGAGTGAATGTTTGATCATGAGTCAGAGCAGAGTTTCGATCATGCATTGTTCTGCTGAGAAAAATGAATGTTTGATCATGAGTCAGAACAGAATTTCAACTATGCATCATTCTGCTGAAGAAATGAAGAAAGCTTTATTCATGAAAGAGAAAGTGAATGCATCAAAAAGTTATTTCGTTGCGATTCAGAATGATTTAAATGAGACAGATGATGCAGTCTTGAAGTTTATGAGAATTTATAAATGCTTTAATTTGTCAATATGAAACAATGTTTTAACTTCAAGCTTTGTCAACTTTGCAAGTTACTTTTTTGAAAGTTTGACTTGATTGATCTGCAAACAGCAGAAAATGAATCATTTCATCATCACAGTATAAAAATTAATGAAAAAGAAAAACTCAAGCATGTGTGATATTAAGATTGACTTCAGCGTCTTCATGATCAACTGATTGAAGAAAATCACAGATGACATCATGATATTTCAAAAATTCATTTATGTCTTTGCACAAAACAAATTTAAAGCAGAGATTATGAGATGACATCATGACAGCTTTCTTGCAAAACATCTTGATTTTCAACAATGTTTAAAGCTTGTTTAATGAATCTTCAACTGATCATTTGCAAATAAAAACATTAAAAAATACTGCAGAATCTGTAAATCATGTCAGCAACATAAGACATTACATCACAGAATCTGAAAACTTCTGAATAATCTATTTATTTCTTGAAGAGTATGAGAAAGCATCATCATGAACTTCATCATCGATCTTTCTGACAGCGCAAGCGTCTCAGATGTTTTTTACGACAGCATTATGATTGTAGTCAATCATCTTTTCAAGATGACACACTATATTTCTACTTGAAAGACAATGATTGTTTTCGATCTGATCAATCTTTTTCTTAATGAAGTAGTTCAATATCACGAAACTTTTGATGATATAATCTCTGACAGAGATTTCATATTTACATCACACTTTTGAACGTTGCTGTGCTATCATCTTCTGATCAAGTAAAAACTTAGCATTGCGTTTCATTCTTGCATTGATAATCAAATCAAGAGACAGAATCAAACTCTTGAGATTTATCTTCAAGCGTACTGCAACAATGTTCAAAATAATTGAGTTCATCTTCTTGTCATGATCGAGTTCTTCTACAATAACAGCGTTCACATCACAATATCAATAATGTCATTCTTTACAGTTACAGAAAAACATTCAAGAATGAAGTTCAGCATCAAGAGTCATTCAAAGAAATCAGAGTCAGTTATGAACTACATAATGAGAATGAAAAGACTGCATGAGAATCTTTGCTACAGACTTGCAGAGACAAACGTCAACTACATGACTCAGCATGACAAAAAACACTTTGTTAAGATGTTGTCATAAGACGAAGTCTCATTTTTCAATAGCTCATGAAACAGCATTGATTCAATTGCATCTTCAGAATTCATAAGAACATTAGCTACTATTGATAAAGATTTCTCGAGCATGACTCAGTTGCATCTTCAGAATTCATGAAGATATAGACTATCGTTCATAGAGATTTTTCAAGCAAAGCTATTGAGTTGCATCTTCAGAATTCATGAAAACATTGATTATTATTGATAGAGATTTTTCAAGCATGACTCAGTTGCATCTTCAGAGTTCATGAGAATATTAACTATCATTTATAAAGGTTTTTTAAGCGAAGTTTGCTTCTTCATCTTTTGATTCATCTTTTGATCTCATTCATAAATGAAGACATCAACATAATTGTAATTGTAATTCATACATTCTTGTGACATTGATTTAGACTCAACTCATGAGAAACTCTATGCTATTTATATCGAGTGAACAAAACTTTCTGAGAGAGAAAATCACTCGTCATCTATACAACTGCTTCATGCAGTTGAAACAATGAGATTGACACTGTGTTATCAAGTAATAAATCTATAGCTTTTATTCAGCGTGTGATGCTTGAGTAAACTCTTGATGAGAGTGTCTGTGCTGTTTAATTATGATGCATCGTCTTTGCTCTGCTCTTCATTGACGATATTCTATACAACGATGTTTCGATTCAATTCTTGATTCAAAGACGAAAGATGTTTTCTTTGCACTCGTGATGCTCATGATTGTAACGTACGTAGAGCTGTGTTCTTTTACTCAATGATTGTTATTCATTGAGCAGAGAAATATGTGATGAAAGAGAGACACACACGATGAGAAGATAGAGTGTGATTGTACTGAGTAATTCTTTTCTTCTCTTGATTTGACTTATGTCACGTAGACGTTGAATGAATTGTTAGTATAGACGTGCGATCGCAATCATTTGATGTTTGACTCTGATCAATGAAAGAGAATGCGTTCTGATCGTTCTCTTGAGCTCTCGATTTTTCATGTGAATAGATGAATGACTTGACGTCAAGTAAAGAAGATGAGTTCAAGTCTTCTCAGTATATCAGCGTGATCAACAAGTCACTACTTCTTCGAACACTGTAATCACGTCTCTTAATACTTGAGATGACTATTCTACCTGATATCTTTTCATCAATTACTCAATGACACTGTCGATGTGATGAAGACGTTTCGATATTGACGCAGTTGATGAGTCGCAAATTCTTCAATCACTTGTAGTCACAACTCGCAGACTCTTCACCTGAGTTGTCTTTTTCACTAGTAGTATCTTTTCATCTCTTACTGACATTGACATGTCATTAATCTTCTTCATAGATCAATTGTGACTGTTAGAGAGAATGTTGTCACATGAGTGAAAACTTTGCATGACAACTTTTCTGATCACGCAACGTTTTAACATCGTTCAAACTGCGTTGAATTGAAATCTCTTGACTCTTTTGACTTCTATTCAAACACAGAATAGAATCAAAAGATTCATAGTTGACATCATGTATAAATGAATCTCGTTATCAATCAGACATCAACATAAAAACATATCTATTTATCTATTTATTTATCTATTCATCTGTATCTAGTCTATCTTCTAAATCTATCTATTTAGTTGCATATGTTCATGCTCACTCTGTTGATTTCGAAGCTTTCTATATTGCATTTATACTCTATCTCTCGACATTGAAGCTCAACGCGAAAATATCATTTTCATGATATTGAGTAAAGCAGTGACAAAACAACAGAAAGTGATACGTTCATCTCTGCAACAATGAACACATTGATGAACAGCTTGAACGAGCTGAATATGAATGTATCAATGAGCTTAAGTGAGTTGAACATAAACGCATTGATAATCTTTGATCAGATGATGATCTTGTCTTTAAGAGTTCACAGACAGATTCTTCAGACTTTGCATTCAAATGATCAATGAATTGCTCAGACATTGAAGTTTCAGCTTGATCAGCTTGAGAAGTTATCAAAGAAGCAAAAGACTGAATTGCATAAACATTGACAAATCATGTTTGAAGAGCTGAATCTAAAGAAAGCTTGAGCTCAAGAGAAAGCTTGAACTCAAGAGAAAGCTCAGACTCAAAAGAAAACTTGAGTTAAAAAGATAGCTCAAGAAGAAACGAGACATTCAAAGCTATTCAATGATGATGATGATTTAAACAAGATACATTGAATGTGTGAGCAAGAAATGACTCATTAACAGATCATAAAGCTTGTTTAATCTGAATGATTTAATTCAACTTTATTTGCTTTGACTGTTTCTTGAGAATTCATTTCGTTGTCAGTTTGAAAGTCTATCATTTTCTCAGCTCAATCATCTTCTTCGTCTGCTTCATCTGTTCAAGAAACTCGAGATTTCATTCAATTGTCAGCTCAGAAGCTCACTGTTTCTCTCGCTCAATCTTCATCTAGATTCTCAACTTTGTCATCTACAAGCTCATTCTCTCGCTCGTCATCTGCTCGAAATTTGTAGCGATTCTTCACTTAAATCACTTCTCTTTCTTCAGTCTCTTCGATTTTCTCGACTATCTTATCTACTTGATCGTCTGCTTGAGATGCTAGAAATTTACATCGAAAACTCATGTAAAGACTCTCTGTTTCTTCATCTTGTTTCTCGCTGCGTATCTATCTCTCTCATGACTCATCTCGTAGCTCATCTCGCTACTCATCTGCTTGAGATTCTCGTTGAACACTCATTCAAAATGTCTCTGTTTTCTCGTCTAGATCATCTGCTTGAATCTTTTCTCGTGATTCATTCATTTTCTCATTCTCTATTCTCTCATCTCATGACTCATCTGCAAGAACTCTCTTTAGTGACTCGCTTCAAAACTCATTTATTAAGTCATGTTTATTCATAAAGAATTTTGTTATGATTCTAGCTACGCATCTTCGTTGATGACTATGTTGATGACTATGTTGATGACTATTCTGAGAACTATCGTCGATTGCTCATCGCTAGAACATAGACTTGTTTTGAAGTCAACTTTATTCAGAGTTAGCTTATGTTCTTCTAAGTCATATAGATAGTCAATTCTTTTCTTCTAGATACTTTTCTTTCTTAGCATTTATATACTCATTACATTACATTCATATGACTCGCTCTATGCTGGTTTCTAACAAATTTATACATCATGTTTCATAAACTCAGCAAGAAAGAACATGTGTCACAGAGTCAAAGACAACGCATTTTTCTCAAGATCACATACTCGATTTCGCTCTTTATCTTTGTCTCATCATCACGTTTTCTAAAGCGATTTCTTCAAAGATCAAAGACGAAACTATCTTTCTGAATTTGATAAATTTAATCAATCAGAATTTCACAGACTCAGATCTGTCAAATGCAAAGATCATATGTTTGAATTTTAGCATTGCTCAATTTTATTTTCATTTTTGATATATAAGAAATAAGAAATAAGAAAGAAGAAAGAAAATGATTTCATAAGAAACAAAATAGTTTCGTAAGAAAAATAAGAAAATAAGAAAGAAATAAGAAAATGAGAAACTGTACAGTTAAATATTCAGTGACAGAGTAGCTCATCTACTACCTCGTAAGATTATGCGACTATTTAAAACATCTCGTTGCTCTCATATAGCTCGTCATTCGATTGTACAGTTGAATATTCAGTGACAGAGTAGATTCTACTACTTCGTAAGATCATGCAATCATTTAAACATCTTGTCACCTTCATCTCAGCAAGAATCAGTGACAGAGTAGCTCATCTACTATCTCATAAGATCATGTGATCATCTCTACATCTTGTTGCTCTCATATATCTCATCTCTCTCAATTTATCGTTGATTTAATGATTACTATCTCATCTGATCGAAGCTTGCTTTAATTATTACACAAGATAGTCACTAGCGTTCACTGTGTAATGATTAGAGTTAAATCTTGATGACTTTATTCATTTTCATCATGTTCAAAGCTTCGCTCTTGCATCAGAAAATATCGTTCTCTTGCTATTAATCTACTAGCTAGTCATGTTCAAAGCTTCGTTCTCGCACCAGAAATTATCGCTCTCTAGCTATCAATCTACTAGCTAGTCATGTTCAAAGCTTCGCTCTCGCATCAGAAATTATCGCTCTCTAGCTATCAATTTACTAGCTAGTCATGTTCAAAGCTTCGTTCTCGCACCAGAAAATATCGCTCTCTAGCTATCAATCTACTAGCTAGTCATGTTCAAAGCTTCATCTTCGCTCTCAAATACTTCGTCATTTAGCTATCATTCTACTAGCTATTCAACATATTCGATTCTTGTAACTTCGCTTGAGTTTATTCTATATCTTTGACCTTCGTCTTTTGCTTTTGCTTTCGATTTTGATTTCGCCTTCGCTTTCGCCTCGCTAGTATCATAGAAGAATCACATTAATGCTCAAGAGACAAGCATTAAATGAGTGAGAAAAGAATGTCGTGAGACGAAGTCTCATCTCTTGATAGCTCATGAAACAACATTGATTCGATTGCATCTTCAAAATTCATGAAGACATTAGCTACTATTGATAAAGGTTTCTCGAGCATGACTCAGTTGCATCTTCAGAATTCATGAAAATATAGACTATCATTCATAGAGGTTTTTCGAGCAGAGCTATTGAGTTGCATCTTCAGAATTCATGAAGACATTGACTACTATTAATAAAGATTTCTCGAGCATGACTCAGTTGCATCTTCAGAGTTCATGAGAATATTGACTATCATTTATAAAGATTTCTCAAGCGAAGTTTGCTTCTTCATCTTTTGACTCATCTTTTAATCTCATTCATAGATGAAAACATTGACATAAAGACATATCTATTTATCTATTTATCTGTATCTAGTCTATCTTCTAGATCTATTTATTTAGTTGCATGTGTTCATGCTCGCTCTGTTGATTTCAAAGCTTTCTATATTGCATCTATAATTTATTTCTTGACAACGTATTTCATTAATCAGTTGATGTGATTGAATGTTAAGAACATTCAAATCAAGAAGTTTTTCAAAAAACTTGAAGTCAAAAAATATGAATCATATAAAATTCTGAAGCGTCTGAGCAGACAAGTCTATCGTCTGAAACTGTTTTCAAAGATGCACATACACTCAATATTTAATGTCAGCTTGTTGAAATCTTTCTGCTTGAGAAAGAAAGAATTGAATGAGTTGCTCATGAAAGATCTTGAGCTAAAGAAAGAGATACATGATAGTTGAAAGATCAACAACATACTGAATAGTTGCATACAGAATGATCAGTTGCAATATCTGCTTAGCTGAAAGAACTTTAAAGCTTCAGAAAATATCTGAGAATCATCAGTGTTACGATTCTAGCCTTCGTCTAAAGACTACATGTCAATCGATCAACGTTAAAGCTTGATCGATCATGCAAAATGTTCAAGCATGATTGCTCAATCATGCGTATAATTTCGCTTTTCTGAGCTACTGATAATGTAATCTAAATTCACAGAAAACAGAATGACTTTTAATTTTCTAAAATATATCACATCAATTCTATTGATCAATAATTAATTAATAATTAATCAAGAAATAATTATTTATCAATTCAACTTACCGATTTTTGAGTATGAATAAAAATACAAACTAAGAAGTTTCTCAATCTGAATAATTAGAATTCAGTATTTAATGATACTAAAAATGTCAAAGATGTATATTATTATTCATAGATTAATAATTAATCAATCAATGATTGATTAATAAATAAACATTCAGAACTTGAAAACTTGCTGAGACAAAATGATTGATAAATTGTTGATCGATGAGTTATTGATAAATGATTAATAAGCTTTATATATATTCTTAATTAAAAGAAAATTCAATGATGTAAATAATGATCAATCAATAAATAATACTAGATCAATCAATGATTGATTACATAATTTACATTTGAGATTGACTTGTTAAATAGAACTTTAGAGTTATTAATTCAAGATCAATCTAGAATTGATTATGTATTAGTTGTTGATGATTGAATAGAAAAAAGTTCAATTGATCATGAAATTCATGAAATAACTTGAGCAGATGACGAGAAGTCTAGCGCAAAGTGTTAGCGTTGATCGACTGAACTTTAGCGTTGATCAATCGATCTGTATTCTTCTTCGCCTATTTTTCGCCTAGTCTTCGCCTGATTTCATTCTAATTGAGCCTAGCGAGAATCTAATCTAGAGATGATATCATTGAAACTCTGCATTGTATGTGTAAGATGTCAACTCAATCGAGTTTAGCACAGAGCTGAGAAACACACATATAAGAATCGAGTTCTTTTCTGTAGATACTTTTCTTTCTTAGCATTTATCTATTAGTTAAATGACATCTCTATGACTCACTCTAGATTGATTTCTAACAATCAGACTGTCTTGATAACTGCAAGACTTTATTGAGATTTTTTCATTGCAAACATCTCATCAAGCTTGAAAGTAAGTCATTAACATCATCACAAAAAATCACAAGTATGCATAAAACAAAGTAAAAAGATTGATAACTATTTAGCTATCACTAGAAAGAAAAAAAGAAAAGAAAAACAAGACTTTCTCGCTCAATCATTCTCGTCAGTACTCGAATCAACAGTCTAAAAAAGTCGTTAGCAGATGCAGAAATTGATACATGAATAACTCACAAGTTTCATATGATATGTGTATTATTCAGTTCTCACTTTCTCGAAAATTCAAGAATTGATGAAAGTAAACTCTTGCAACTATTAGTCAGATAGCACAAAACATGCACAAGCTATCATATTGACAGAATGAATGAAATAAGAAGTTCATATCAAAGCTCACTGCGTTTTTCATCTTTTTGATGATAAATTGCGTGATTGACGTCAAAGATGAGAAAAGAGAAAAAGTCATCAATGAGAATGAATCAAACAAGAGCGAGACATTCTTCATCTCTTCAATGATAGACTGCATGATCAATGTCAAAGATGAGAAAAGAGAAAAAGTCATCAACAAAAATGAATCAGATGAGAGCGAAAGCAGAGAAACATGAAAGAATGAAAAGAACAAGAATGAAGATGATATCACAGAAAAGCATGTTTCAATTATGACAGAGACATTCTGATTTTTTGAATGCATTGCAAGAAGAGTTAAAGCACTCTGAATCTGAGCAATCAAGATGAGTCAAAGATTGTCATAATTCTCAATCTGCTTTCACAAATCTTTAATAATCTTGTTCTGTCTTGCAATTTGACACAGCAAATCATTGATTTAAGTCTCTTGTGTTATCATTTGCTCTTGCATCTCTTTGCAATTGATAGTCGCGTCTTCAACATTCTTCTTCATTTTGCTGATGTCATTTCTGTTTATTTCAATATCAAGAACGAGAGAATGCAGCTTCTTCTCAATATACTCTTCAAATTCAAGAAACATCTGATTCTGAGTTGAGTCAAGAGAAAGATTGCAAGAAGTGATCATCATCTTCTCAATCACAGACTCAGAATCAGATGCAACAAAGAATGAAGAAGAACTTGCGCAAGATTGAGAAGAAAGAAAGCTTGAGCAAAGTGATGAAGAAACAGAACTGATGAAATCGAACTCAAAATCAGACGTAATCTCAACATGAAAAAAGTTTAAGCAAGACAGAAAAGTGCTTGAATCAGATGAAGAGAGAGCAAAGCTGACAGAAATGAGCATTGAATCATTCTCAAATGTTCTAAAAAGCATCAATTAATTATTGAATTTTCACATCTTGAAGCTACTGAAAATTATACTTACAATTCATACTTGCAATTTGTCTTGATAACAATGTATAGTGCGCATTTCTTGAAATTCTTTTCAATAGAAAACTTTATTTTTATGCAGTCTACATTTCTTTTCACGCACTTTTTACATCTATTCAAGAGTTGTATTGCAATTTCTTTGCTGTACACATTCAGAGCTGTTTTGTGATGCTGAGTTGATGATGTAAGATTTCTCATGTAAAGAGAAAAAGAAACAAATCTTTGATCAGAAATGACGTGAGAATGAGAAAATTTAATGCAAGCAGCAAACACAGCAAACATGCTGACGCAAGACGAAGAATTAATAGCGAAGAAAGTAAGCAAATGTGATGCAAGCATGTTTCGTGTTTTAAGAAAGAGATACGACGAAAAACTGCGTCGCTCACTTCTTTTAAACTTCTTCATCTTCATTCTTCATTCAAAATATCATCAGCTCATCATCATCAAATCAAGAAGTTAATTCATACTCACTGTTGAAACCGTGTCTAGAATCTAATCACACTGCAGCGAGATAGTGCGTAACTGAATAGAATGTTTGATCAATAGAGGTAGCTATAACTAGAATATTAAGAATACAGAAGAAATCAAAGAGAGTTTCAAGCTGTATCTATAGTAGGGCAAAACAAAGAGGGCGAAGCAGGTTTGCTCGAGTATCGAAAGCGCTAGAATAGAGTATCGGGACTGAGGTTTAACATGAGTCAAAACCTCTAGAACTTATTGACTAGAAAACTTTATTCAATCTCGACACACTCATAACATTACCTTCTTCTCTTTAAAAGTCATGTTTCTATGACTTGTAGTGTAGTTCATAGCACTGACGTAGAGTCTTGATGCCTGCCTTTCTATCAACCTTTCTATTGATTCAAATCAACTCGTCAAATGTCTATTGTAGCAGACTCACTATGTGAGATAGAGTGATCATTGAAGCAGACTCACTAGTCGACTTGCTCATCGAAGAGGTCGACTATCGGCTTGCTCTTGAAGCAGGCTCACTAGTTGCACGTGAACGTGAGGTAGATCGATTCACTGGTAGGTAGAGCGATGTGAGTAGATAGATCATCGCATTGACAGCGTCTTTGTAGCAGACTCACTAGATTGATCTTGATTCGAATCGAGTTGAACCGAATTTGATGACACAGATTGTTTTGACTCGACTGATTCACGAGCTTGAGGGAAAGAGGGTTGAACAGGTTGTTTTCACTCGTCTGCTTCACGAGAATGGGTTGATTCTCAAGCAATTCACGAAGATTCTTTATCGTCGATTCTATTAATCGAGTGAACTGTGCCTACTTAATGAGCGATAGGTTCTTTAGCAATTCAAACAGTCTCGTCGTTGATTCTATTGACTCTCTGATGTTGTTCTGTCTTTCGATTGCGTTGACCATCAGGTAAACGAATTTCTTTAGACTCGTTCTGCCTAGACGAGTATCTTGAATGAGTAATGAAATCGATATCATGTGGTAAACGAATTCTTAATATAATGTTGAGATCGTGCCTAGAATCTAACCACACTGCAGCGAGGTAGTGCGTAGCTGAATAGAATGTTTGATCAATAGAGATAGCTATAACTAGAATATTAAGAATACAGAAGAAATCAAAGAGAGTTTCGAGCTGTATTTATAGTAGAGCAAAACAAAGAGAGCGAAGCAGATTTGCTCGAGTATCGAAAGCGCTAGAATAGAGTATCGAGGCTGAGGTTTAACATGAGTCAAAACCTCTAGAGCTTATTGACTAGAAAACTCTATTCAATTTCGACACACTCGTAACACTCACTATGATCATGATACTTGAAGAAATTGTACAAAACTACTCTACAGAATGAATAAAAGATTGAGTAAAATAATGAGATGAAGACTGAATGCAAGAATGAAAGTTGAAGAAGAAAGAAAGCTGAAGATCATGCAGAAGATAAAAGAGATGAGTCAACAAAAATTCACTACTTCACAATAAATAAACATAAACATTAATAATCATCATTCTTACGCTAGTCACAACAAACAACAGAAGCATCACTCTTCTGTTCACTGTTACTTCTACTATTTGATACTATCTTCTGCTTCTTGTTTGCTTCTACTATTAAGTATCAATTATAGAAGAAAAACTTCAAATCAAGCAAATCTTGATTCTCGCTACAATTGTCATCATGAGAATTCAAGTCTAGTCGACGTGCATGTGCTAATGAAAGAAAGTGTCAAGATCATGATAACACACTGCATAACTACATAAAATGTCTGCAAAGCAACAGTTGAAGTGTAATGAAACAATAAAATAATTGTCAGAATTTAAATTTATGAGAATCAGAGAATAGACATAAATGTTACTGCTGATCATTTAAAGATTCTACATAAGTTGCAAAGAATGCTCAGTCTACATCTATGAGAATCAGAAGTTAAAAAAATATGCTATCATCAGAATTTAAATCTACAAGAATCAAGAGAATAAACATGAATGTTACTGTCAATTTTCTAAAGACTTGATGCTTGCAATCTGAAGAATAAGACAATGCACATACATTATCAAAAGAGATTTTCAAGAACACAATTACACATAGTGAGTTCTGATATCATGCATTGCATGAAGAAATGAAGTAATTCAACAACGAGAACATTGTTATTAAAAAAGAGAATAATTGTCAGAACTCAAATTTATGAGAGTCAGAGTTCTTCAAAGAATAGAGAATAAACACAAGAACTATTCTTCAATGCTATCATCAAGTTTTTAAATGAGAATCTGAGTTTATGAGAATCAAGACACTGAGTCTATGAAAGACTCTACTGTCGATTCTCAGAGACACTAAGTCTACGACAATTTCTATCATCAATTCTCAGAAACTCTGAGTCTATAAAAGTTCAAGTCACATACGATCTTCAAGAAATCTTGCATGAATCACATGTAATCTTGCTGATTTCATTGACGATGCTTGAGCTTAGTCTTCTGAGTATATAAAGAAGAGTTTGCTTCTGTGTTTCATAGTTTAGTGTTAACTTTCTATATGAATAGATATTACTAAGCTACTATTAAATTTGATCGTATTATCTACGCGCATATTCTCTAGTGTGACTGCGCGTTTCTTAAACTACTCACAGATAGTAATGATGAGAATATTTCAATAAGCAAGTGAGTCAAATTAAAGTCATTAAATCAAGAGAATATTATCGAGTTTTATTACTTTAATTCGTCGACAATCAAAGATAAAGTCTATACAATTTCTTCAAATGCAAATAGTACGTCACGAAATCTGATTAGCAATAATTCGTCTGAGTCTCTTTCTGAGAATCTCATGAACATCGTATCACGATCTAGCGAAGAAGAATTATCGTTGAATGTGAAAGATTTCATTGATCTTGAAATGCAAACTAATGTTACAATCAATGTAGACAGTCATACAACTGTTGTTGAAAATACATCTGTGATGAAACAATCATGAAAATTTACTATCACTTTCTCTGAGAAAAAGATGAATTCAACGAATGTCAACGAAGATGATTCAACTTTCAAGCAAGAGAATTCAACTGTCAACATCAATGTAAACAAGTAAGTAAATCATTGATCTTTACAATGATTGCGAAGACTAATGAAGAAATAAGACTTCTGCAAAACATACTCATGAAAGATGTTGAGCATCTGAGCGACTTAAACAGATGAAAGAGAGTGATCAGATTGTTCTTGCATGACGAAAACAAGATTGTTTTCATTGAATGTATTAAAATCAAAGACTTAGTCACAAAGCTATATCTTTATCAAGTCTTCAACATATTCATAATGATTGAGATGAAGACGTGACAAAACGATGAATATCTAGCAGATGAAATGAGACTTGAAAAGATATGTAATTCAAACATGTCGTGAAAATTATTTTACTAACAAAGAATTAAGACTTTAATATTTCTCAATCTAGTCGCTTTGAATTGATTACTCATACTTGCACAGATCAAAGTGATTGAACATCAACACAGAGAAAATTTCAGTCATCATCTGCGCAGAGACAGTAAAACTCAATCTCAACTAGCAAACATCAAGTGTTTCTTTGATATCTTGAGTAAATGAGAGATTCAATGTTCATGCATTGATAACAGCTCATTCACACTAATCATTTCTATCAAGAATCTCAATCTCATATACATGTTTTCAATTTTGCTTTCTCAATGAATATCTCAAATGCAAGAGCATCTAAATCTACATGATGATGAAATGAACTGAAAAATTCACTTTGCATACGAAGAGATCTCACTTTGAAAGAAGATTCATGAGCTGAAGTTACAGAAGAATGATAAATCAGAATTTTACAAATACAATGATCAGAGAAAACATTCTATAGATAATAATAGACTGATCTGCATCATCATCATACAATCATTCTCAAAACATCTCGATAAATTATGAACAGATTACGACGCAACATTTAACATCAAGAGAGAAAAGTTTTTCATTAAGACATTCAAAGATTGAAGATTTTTAAGCTTTTAAGACAGAGTGACTTGTGACGAAGCTCACAATGAAGTGAAACGAACTTCATTTACAATCAAGAAATTCACAGACTTGAATGCAAAAACTTGTTGATGAATGATAATTAAGACTTCAATGAAGCAAAGTTTAACTCAAATAATTTATTGACTGAATAGTATTGAGAACTGAACACAGTTAAACATAAACACTGAGTGAAAAGCACAAGATAAACATTGCAAAAAGCTGAAAGAATACACGTTTTCACTGATCATAGCACTAGACAAGTTTCATGAGACAATCATCAATAAATCAATTGAGAATCACGAACAGATAAAGACTCATATCAACAAGATGATCAACTTTATGAGCATAGTCAGCTTAATGCAAATCTGCAAACACTTGACTTTCATTGATGATGAATCTTTAATCAATGTATCATCTACGATGCATATAAAGATAATTGTACAATTATCTTCACAGTATGATACAATCATCAACAAAAGCATGAATGCACATAAGAAAGCAATGAAACGAATATATGAGAATAAATTGACAGCATGAAAGCGACACAACGAACTAAATGAGAAGTCAAAAGTCGAAATTTAAGAGTATCTAGCAAGAATTAGAATACTGCGAGTGCTCAGCTCTTTTTCTTGACTTTCGCAACTGAAGACAATGAAGCATCTTTTCTTAATTGATGAATACAGCAAAGAGCAGAAATGAATCAAAATAAACTCAACGACTCTGTATAAAATGATTGATAACTTCGCAAACTCATTTCAACATCACATAAGAAAGATCTGCGATCACAGTCATTGCTTTAAGATAGTGACAATTGACAAGCTCATTGAGAAGTGAAGTTTCAAGAAGAAGATGATGTTTTGTTCAATGAGTTCAGTGCAAGCAGAAATACTCTATCATGTAAGTGATCATGTTATATGCTGCGCTGCTTACTTAGCAACGTGATGATGAATGTGACAAGAATACTTTACATTATCGATGCTAACTTCAAGTGTAAAGTATTTCATAATCATGAAGAAAATTTTCTGCGTCTTAATTACAAGCTTTCTAAGAAAGAATCAGCTGCATGAGATCATGAGATTGTTTCAAGAAGAATTTACAGTTACGTTTAAGTTTGTTGCATTAAAAATTGAGTCATCTCGATATATCATAGACATAATCTCAGTAATAGAACAAGAACTAACTCTCACTAAGACTTGTTATCTAGTACAATTAGATTCAAAGTGAATAATGAGCATACAGAACTAAGCGAAGAGAAGAATATGATGTATCATGCAAACGAGATTCATCATTATATATAGTATTATATGCACGAATTTTGACATCAAAAAAGTGATTGACAACAGATAGTTTCGTTGATGAAGTTTGTTCAATAAAATGCTTGAGTCTCAAAAGCTAAATGTTCATGATCTTACTCAAGATGATTTTGATGTTGACAAAGAATCTACAACGAAAGATGATGATTTGAACTTCACTTTGAAATGAGATATATTCAATGAAAGAAGCATAGATCATCAGTTGTTTTGAACATATTCATGATTCAATGAACGCTGACTTAAAATCTGATTTCATTGCAATGATTTCGATTTTTCACAGCTATGATATGTCTGATACATCATGTTAGTGCATTACAAGAACTGTCATCAAATGTCATAATGTGCAACTTCAAGTAGTGTAAAAATCAGAGTTCATCAGCGTAAATTCAAGACACATTAGATCAGTACATAATATTAAGTTCATAAGCTTGTAATATTTGAAGTAATCAACATGCATCATATGCGATTGCAGTCACGTCTTTATTTTCTCTATATTTGCGATCTTGTAAGACTGAAAATCTATTTGATTTTATTGATTTTAGCTGACATTTAGCTGAATAGTCAGTTGTTAGCTGATTATTAGCTGAATCGAGCCGACTTTTTCAGATTCTGTCATCAAGCAAAAAGTTAGCTGTTGAACATTTTGTCAATGTTCTACTGATTTGATACGTCAACTAAATCTAAATATGCACTTTTTTTTGAAGATAGAATTTCAAGATTTAACTATGCATACTGCTGATTATAGAAAAATGCTTCTGAAACATTGAATCTGATTGAACATAAATGTGAAAGACATTTGAAGAAGCATTCAATGCTTCGTGACATCAGAACTAGTCATTCTTTCGAGAAAATCAGACTACTTAAATCTGATTCTAAATATTTCTTGATTCTGATCTGTAAATGTTATTATCGCTATGAGAGACTTTAAGATTCTGATAGAAAACTTATTGTAAGAAGAAAAGATTTGCAAAGTTACAAATTTCAAACTTGTCTTTTGTAAAAAACATAATTTACTCATGTATCTCAAGTCAGTTCTTGCTGCAGATAAAGCAAGAGCAAACGCAGTTTATATGAAATTGAATTCAGAGAGTTCTTTTAGTTCTGATAGCGAGAATGACTTATTCAAAGTTGAAAATTTCAAGTCATCTTTTCAGTAAGTTCTAAGCAGAACTTTAAAAGATCAGAACAATGTACGCTCGATGTGAAATCTGACTCAGCAAACATCAAAGTAATGTTTGTTCAGATCTGCAAGATAACTACTATTGATTACTTGATTATTTTTAGCTTTACATTTAATACTATATCTTCTATCGTGAATCAGTCTGAATATTTCGTCAATATGTTCAATGTATCAGACATTCTCAGTTTCGTTGATACATTTTCAAGAATACAAGTGAATTTACATAAAAGAATAAACTCATATTCTGATAGACGAATTCAATGTTCAAAAATAGATACAAATATTTCTATGATTAAATTGAAGACTTAAACTATAGAAGTTGAACTTGAGCTAAATTCTTTAATTTCTATAGAAGAAAATATACATAAAGTGTTATGTCTATTGTATCACTATCATCATTTAAACGACACAGATCTCATCAATTTATTCTGCATCGATTTAATTGTACATCAAGTTCAAATAGCATCAAAAACTAAACTTGCTAACAACTTGATTCAGAAATGTTGATCAGCATACTTTAAATAATGATTTTATAAGATTATTCAAGAAGATATAAAAGAACGTATGTATGAGTTTACAGAGACTGTCAATGATAGATTATCTCAATGAAATGCTTAAGCTGTCATAGTGAATAAGATGAAGAATCTCACTTTTCAAGATAAATCTAGAATCATCTTTGATTATAGTAGAGTTACGAAGAAACTTTCTGATATCTATATGAAGTTGAGTTTCAAGATGCATGACAATTTAGCTGATTCTTAACATCGTTATCTATTTTCTGCGAATCTAAAGCACGCTTATCTGAGAATATCTTTACATTTGAATGATAAACGTTATTTTGCTTTTATGATATCTGACATTAATCAACTACAGTCAACACATATGCAGCAAAGCTTGCAGTCAGCAGAATTTACACTGATTGAACTCATGTATCAAGCGTTTGAAACTTTGCCTTCGTCACATAGAGAATCATCACTACTGCACTTTAATAGTCTTGAGAAACTATCTGTCATGATCTTCTACATGAACGACTTCTTTGATGGTTTTAGAAGTTTCAAGAAGCAATATGACTTTCTAAGTCAGCATTTCTTTTCTCAAGTTGAATGAGTTCTATTACAGCTATCATTCAAGAAGCTTAAGCTATTTGTCAGCGAAATCAAGACTTTAAATGAATGTGATTCATAAAGTAGAAGATTTTGTCAACATTCTGAAGTCTTGTATCAAGAAAATCTTAGAGTGAAAAGCTTTTAAAGATCAAATCAAAGTAAGATTCTTTCTTGAAGTGTTAAATATAATTCATCGCTGAGTCAAGAACTTCATGAAACTATCTCGTCTTCTCACTTAACTTATGAAAAAAGTACTTTGAAAGTGAAAGTAGTTGAATCAGCTATCATTTGAAATATTGCAAATCAAATGTGCTATTAAAACAAGCATATGTAACATTAACTTGTCACTATTAATTCATTTTTACACGAATGCAAGTAATTTTGCTGCAAGTCTAGTCATTATTCAATTATAAGAACTCTTTAATGTTGATATAAAGAATAACAAGCTCATGAAAGTGTTTATCTTATACAACTTCTTCTTATGATTCATCTTGCAACAAAAGTACTCTGTGTATAAAAAAGAGCTATGTGCGATTATTACTTTTGTAAAAAAGTACGATTATCTCTGCAAGCATTCATATATTTCAGTGATTGTTCATACAGATCACAAATCACTTACATATTTTTTAAAATTCAATCTTCATGAGAAAATATACAAACATTGAGTCAATAAGCTGCATTGACTCAATGTGTCTATTGTGTACATATCAGATCATTGAAATAAAGTAGCAGATGAATTGTTAAGAACATTGTTCAATTCAGATGATTATTTGAATGATAGAAAAGTTCAGAAAATGACTATTGAGTTGATGAAACAAAGTTCACATTGAGTCTGACAAGATGAAAAAGAGAGATTTGAAAAACTTTTAACAAAGCTTACTTTAAATGAATGACTAGAAATCATAGAACAGAACACTATCAGTGATATGTTCATCTTTGATCTGAATATTATAACTACTACGTCTGAAAACATCTTCTGAAAACAGATTTACAAGCACTTTGTATGATTCAAGAACATCTACAGATTTCTTACAGATTTTACTTCTGTTTTTCTCGCTAAAGTAGTGAGAAGTTTCATGAACTATTGAGTGATAGACAAAGTTCTTTGAATTCATTATAGAAATCAATATCTGTCGTGTGTTCTTGAGATAAAAGTACGTTCATTACTATTAAAAGCATACAATCAAGCTGATAATTAAGTCAAAACAGATACATTAGCAAGACTACAAGAACTGTGCTATTGACTCAATCAATTTGAAGATGTTGAGAAGTATATTGCTGATTATTTGAAATGTGCTCATCATGAATCTGCAACTAGATTGCAATTACTAAATTCAATGAGAGTATCATTTTCATTTCAGCTTCTAAATATGAACTTTATAAATTTACTGACAGAAACAAAAGCAAACAATAAATACATCTTCAACATGATCTGTTACTTCAGTAAGAAAATGTTACGAGCGTACCAAGACTGAATAGGGCTAGTCAGTGTCTCTAGCTCAGATCTGACTCAGCTTTTATTTTCTTTCACCAACATCTCTTTGTTCAACATCATCTTTCTTTCTACATCACATTCTACTCGTGTCACAAACACATTCTCTTCAAGCTTAGCGCAGTCTCTGAATATTACTTAAATAGAAGCTCTTGTACTCATCTTCTTCTGTATTCTTAATATTCAGTTATAGCTATCTTTAAAGATCAAGCACTATTCAATTCTGACTTTCGCTGATTGACTCATCTAGACACGATTCTGACATTATATTAAGAATTCGTTAATCACATGATACTGATCTCATTACTCATTCAACATACTCGTCTAGGCAGAACGAGTCTAAAGAAATTCATTTACCTGATGATCAATGATAATCGAAAGATAGAACAACACTAGAGGGTTGAATAGAATCAACGACAAGACTGTTTGAATTGCTAGACTACTTATCGCTCATTAAGTACGCAAAGTTCACTCGATTACAAGAATCACGATAAAGAATCTTCGTGAATTGCTCAAGAATCAAATCGATTGATAGATTCAATGATAAAGAATCTTCGTTGTTTGCTAGAGAATCAATCAAATCAATCAACAAACAAATCTCATCTTCTTTGTTGAAGATTAAACATCACTCTATACGTCTTTCTTCTTCAATCGTCAAGCATCATCATTCGTTCGATCTTCTTTCAAAACAAACCTCATCATGCCTAGTCATTCGCTCACTGAAGAGCGTTTCGAAGAATTTCAAAATCGTTTCTCTCAAACTTCTGATGCTGATTCATTGAAACCACGAACGAAATCACCAAGTGCTGCATCATTCATTCATGAAGATGACGAATCATTCGCTGAAACGATAATACTTCTTGTGTTCTACGAAATCTGAAAGGCTCGAAGCCTAGCTCTTGATGAAGAAACAGATCGACTTTACGAGTTAGATAAACAACAAGAAGACGAAATCAAAGAGTTGAAGGCTAAACTTCAAGCTAAAGAAAACACTTCTTCTGATTTCACCTACTCTGAGCGTTCTAGGTCTCAAAAAATACCTGATTCTTCGCTGTTCATTGATGAAAAGAACTCTACTTGAAAGAACTGATACGGAAAAATTCAGAATAAACTAGAGATCAACGTCGACCTCTTTTCTAATGAACGAGTCAAATTGAGCTATATACATTCTAGATTATTCGATGACGCAGCTGAGATCACTCAAGCTAGACGCGAACGTGACTGTGTCAATCTTTATAAGATCATCGACAATCTTTTGAAAGAGCTAGCTCAGTTGTTCAATGATTCAAATAAGAAAGTCAACTTTCGTAGAAAATACTATAACTTGATTCAAGAATTCAAGAAATTCAGTGAATTCTATACTCAGTTTCAACGTCTATCTTTCTATCTAGACTATCATGAGAAGCAACTGATCGCTGATCTGAAAGATAAAATACACTCTCGTCTTCGATTCATTTGAGTAGATCAACTAGTTCAACCTGATTTTCTAAAAGAAATTCGTTTCTATCTGATTCATTTGAATAATGATCAGCGAGTCATTCAAGAGATCAAGAACAAGATCAAACGTGTCAATGATCTTTCTAAGACTATCTTTCATAGAGTGACTGTTGTCACTCAGTCAGTTGATCACTCGAAGTCTGACTAGCTAAAGTCGCGCGACGCGATTTTAACTAACGTCAAAGAAGCAGACATTCTAGTCGAAAGCTGTTTTATATGTCATAAATCAGGTCATAGCTTTAAAGAGTGCTTCGATCGACCTACTAAAATCAATGCAGTGAACAATGAATATGATTGCTTCGATTTCGATTCGAATTTCGATTCAAAAAACTAGTTATCTCTTCAAAAGTCATCAAAGAAATAAAGATTATATCTTTGTGCAAACTAGACGAAATTCTATTGAAAGAAAATTACTTTGAAAAGTCGTTTCTAATTGATGCTCATCTCATCTCTCAGAATCAATCTTTCAGCCTTTGTTCTCTAATAGACAGTGATTCAGTCGTCTACATGATCATACATTCTAACCTAGTCGATAAAGTATGCAAGAAACTGAGAATTCAACCTATATTACTGACAAAAGAGAAGCTAATAAGAGATTATGATGAGAAGATATCTAAGAAGATCATCACTCATAAAATTCTACTCAATCTCATCATCGAAAGTCATAAGAAATTGACTGTATCAATGCTGATAGCTGATATCAATCATCATGAAGTCATATTGAGTAAGCTCTGAATGAACAAAAACGAAATATTATTGAATATGCAAAACGACGTCATTGTTTTTTCGAATCAATTGAATACTTCTATTTCGATTTTTTCGATTTCTCTCAATTCAAAGCATTTAAGTTGATTGCAGTCAACTTTGTCTTCTTCAACCACTCAGACTAAGATCTTTATGATGCTCAAACGACTTGTTCAAAAAGAGTCATTCTTGATTTGAAGCATAGACGCAGCTTTGTTCAAAATGCTGTTGAATCGTTCAAAGAAGAACAAGATCGAAGTTTTTGCTCTATTCATGACGAACATCAATAGAGAAATCGCGTACAATACTCAGAATGATTTGAACGCTCTAAACGTCTCTTCAATCAATGAAACGACTCAGAATTTGAAAGATATTAAAGCAAAGCTGTCATCAAAATATCATGAGTTTCTAGATGTTTTTGATCGAGCTCAATTGAATAAACTATTCTCTCATTGCTTCTACGATCATAAAATCGAGCTCATCAATGATTCAACGCTCTTTTGCTGTCGAGTCTATTGAATGTTCTCTGTCAAACTTCTGAAAGTAAAGAAGTACTTAAACGAGAATCTGTCGAAGAAATTCATCACTTCTAGTCAGACTCTCTATTTCTTTCTCATTCTATTCGCTCTCAAAGCAAATGAAGATCTTCGATTCTGCATGAACTATTGAAAGCTAAATGTCATTTTCAAAAGAAATAGATATTCTCTATCGCTGATAGACGAGATCATTGATAAAATAGTGAGTTGCAAGCATCTGACTAGATTGAACATCATATCAGCGTTCAACAAACTTTGAATGCATCTTGATAGCGAGAATTACATCACTTTTATCACTGCTTTAGAAGCATATAAATACAAGATGTTATCATTCAAACTGACTAATGAATCGACCTTCTTTCAGCAATATATGAATGATGTTCTATGAAACTTTCTGAACGACTTTTGTCAAGTCTATCTAGATGACATTCTCATCTATAGCAAAACAAGAAAGAAACATAAAGATCACGTTAAACTAGTATTGAGTTGACTACGCGAAGCTGAACTGCAAATGAATATTCAAAAGTGCAAATTCAATGTAAAAGAGACTGTCTTTCTAGAAGTCATTGTATCAGAACTAGATCTTCGTATGAATTTCAGCAAAGTGACAGTCATAGTCAGCTGAATCACTTCGATCAATCTAAAAGAAATTCAGAGCTTCGTGAGATTTGTTAACTTCTATCGTCGTTTCATTAAGAACTTCTCAAAGCTAGTCAAATCGTTCACTCAGCTGACAAGAAAGAACACGTCTTTTGTTTGAAATGAGATCTGTGTTCAAGTCTTTGACAATCTAAAGAAACAAGTCAGCTCGACCTCAGTACTTCGTCACTTCAATCTCAAACGACAAGCTATTCTGAAGATTGATGCTTCGAACTATGTAAAAGGTGAAATACTATCTCAGTACGATGACGAGAAAGTTCTTCATTCGATGATCTTCTACAGTAAAAGCATGATTCTCGCTGAAATCAATTACCACATCTATGACAAGAAATTGCTAGTCATTATTCAATGCTTCGAATACTGACGACTTGAGCTGAAGTGCACTGAACTACTCATTCAGATATTCATTGATCATCAAGCTTTGAAGATCTTCATGAAAAATAAACAGTTGAGTCGATGACAAGTCAACTATCTGAACATTCTGTCGAAGTTCAACTTTCAGATCATCTTTAGATCAGGCAAAATGAATACTAAAGTCGATGCTTTAACTTGAATGTCTCTAGCGAACGTCTCTGAATCAGCTCAACGACTTGAAGATCATTTTCAGACTATTCTGACCTTCAATAGAGTCAATGTTCTACTCGTTGAATCGAAAGCAAATCTCTATCAGCGAGTGCATATGATCAATCAAACGAATGAGTTCTGCGATGAATATAGACAAGCTATGAACGAGAACAAGCTCAAATTTCATACCACTAAATTGAAGAACTGCGAAATCATTGACAGCGTTCTCTTTAGAAAAGACTTACTGTGAGTTCTTGAGAATATGCATACGAAACTGCTACAAGAAGTGCATGATCAATCTTCAATCTCTCACTTCGACAATAAACGAATCATTGACCTAGTTCAGCGTTTCTACTATTGATCAGGTCATTGAGCTACTATTCGACGATACATTCGAAACTGTCATGCTTGTCAGCGAAGCAAAGTCTCTAGAAATAGCATCAATGAACTTCATTATTCTCTTTCGATTTCACAGAAACGCTGAAAAGATATAGCTATGAACTTCATCACTGAACTATCTCTGTCAGAAGACTATAACGTCATTTGCACAATCATATGTCGTTTCATCAAAGAACGTCACTATGTTTTCTGTCATTGAGAAGACAATGACATCTCAGTCGAAGAAACGGTTTGAATCATGCTATGAAACGTCTATCAACTGCATGATCTACTCAGTTCTATTGTTTCAAACAGAGACTCTCAATTCATATCAACTATGTGAAAGAGTCTTTGCAGACAACTGAGAATCACAGCTAATCTATTCACAGTCTATCATTTGAAGATCAATGATCAGACGAAATGAGTCAATCAAGACGTTGAACGCGAACTTAGAATCTACTGCAATTACATGCAGAACGATTGAGTCAAATGAATATCTATGATGAAATTCAGCGACAATTTCAATATCTTCTCAACCATCTCAATGATTTCTTTCTACTTCAATAAAGAATTTCACCCTTGAATGAGTTTTGATTCAAATACAACTGACTACGAAACAACTTGTGAACGACTTGAAGCTAGAAAAGCAGATGATATTGTCATTCAAATGAAAGAGCTACTGAGCTTTGACCGTCAACAATTGAAAAAGACGAAGCTGATCATCGAAGTTCAGATCAATAAACATAGACGAAACATCATCTATGAAGTAGATGACTGAGTTTGACTATCTTTCAGAAACGTCAAGACAACGAGACTCTGCAAAGATTTGAAAGATAAACAACTAGAATTGTATCAGATCACTGTCAAAGCGAGAATCTTCTATCATCTTCATCTATCAGTCAGCATGAAGCATCTGCATCTGATGTTCAGCTCGAAGCTACTGCGATCGTATTCAGAAAACTCTTTATCAGAACAGCATGCAGAATCTCTCAGACTCATCATTATTGATGATGATGATAATGAACATTGAAAGATAGATGACATTCTGAACTTCAGACGCTATCGAGGTCGAATACAGTACAAGGTCAAATGAAAAGATCTAGATAGAGACAATGAATGATACTATGTTGATAAAGATGAATTCAATGACTTCGAGAAAGTTTTGAACGAATTTCATGCGCTATACTCAAGAAAGTCACGCTAGTATCGAAATAACTCAATAAGAAAGCAAGCAAATGAGTGACATTCATGCAAACATAAATTTTCGAAGAAAGAAGTAATGTTACGAGCGTATCAAGACTGAATAAAGCTAGTCAGTGCCTCTAGCTCAGATCTGACTCAGTCTCTATTTTCTTTCACCAACATCTCTTTGTTCAACATCATCTTTCTTTCTACATCACATTCTACTCATGTCACAAACACATTTTCTTCGAGCTTAGCGCAGTCTCTGAATATTACTTAAATAAAAGCTCTTGTACTCATCTTCTTCTGTATTCTTAATATTCAGTTATAACTATCTTTAAAGATCAAGCACTATTCAACTCTGACTTTCGCTGATTGACTCACCTAGGCACGATTCTGACAGAAAATAGTATCTTTTGCTACGTCTTCAATCAATGCATCTGATGTTGTTAAGTTTTTAAGAAAGATATTCATCTGATTTTGAAGATCTTACATCATATATTGTGATCGAGAACAGCATTTTGACAATCTCATTGTCAGAAACTTTTTGAACTTCAAAGATGTTTTTATATCATACAGTTCATCTGATTTCTTGAAGAGCACTGACATGATGAAGATATTCAACAAGTTACTAAAGAATGTGCTTGTTATGAGTCTGCATAGAGTGAATCATATAAGTGTATTTTAACTAGAAGTTCAAAGCTAAAGAAGAAAGAAGATGAAACATGTCGAGAATCTTATACTCATGAAGGCGCGCTAGATCACTAGCGTGTCAACATCAGCTTTATACTAGTCTATGATAGTTTAACATGATTTATGTTAGACTAACTCAGAGTAACAAGACATGCTTGCAACATTACTCTTTCTCTTCATTTAGCAATGTTCTCATTGCTGCAGTTCGATTGATCTTTCTTTTGATTTTTATCTTGACTTATTCAAATATCATTTATGAAAGTTATTTACAATCTTCTGATACTTCTTGAACTCATTTTCATCAACGTTGTATTAATGTAAATCAACGTTGTATCTCTTTCAATTGACACAATATTGTAGTCATTATCTGTAATGTTTGAAGTTCAGAATGTTCTTCACTTTTCATTCATTTTCGTCATTTATCACTATAGAATCAGACAATTTATTTCGTTGTTCTTTCAGAAAGTTCTTTGAATTCAGTTGCAGCAGATTCAAGACAAACTTCAAATGAATCTTTATTGTCAATGACAATTTCAGTCAATATGCATGTTCAATCTTGATTAGAATCTTGAAAGATTCTAGCATTTTATCATTTAGTTTCTTTGATGATCTTGCAATCATAATGTTTCTAGAATCTAGAAACATCATGTCATTTATCTTGTAAATCATTTTCTTTCAATGCTTGTCAATCTATTTCTTCATTGTGATTCTGACTCTTGCTAATGCTTGCTTAATCAATGCTAGTGATTGCTTCATGTGTTTGAATATATTCTTTGCTTTACTCACTTCGATTCTAGCTTGAGTGATCTCATATTCAGTTGAATTCAAATCAAAGCTCATACGAGAGTGAAAGCTTTTATTCAGAAAGAATGCTGACTGTTCAATTGATGACGAAATAACATTGTTATTAATGAATTCAGTCATAGATAATCAGGCGAATCAATCATCTTGCATATATGAGCAATAGCTTCGTAAATATTGTTTCACATTCTGATTCACTCTTTCTGTTTAATCATTGATTTGCGAATGATAGTTTGTGAATAGTTTCATCTTGATGTCAAGTCTCAGACATAAAGACTTTCAGACAATCAATATGAATTATGAATCACGATTGAACATTATTGATCTTGATAGTTCATGAGTTCTGAAGACTCATATCAACAGTAGCTTAACTGTTTGTTCTGCAAAGATTTCTTCATCATCTGATCAACATGATATATAATGTCGTTTCTTAAACAATCAATTTATGACTGTCAAAATTGCGTTGTTTTCATCACTTTCTGATAAATTGATAATGAAGTCTAATGATATGTTCTGTCATCACTGCTCAAATATAAGCAATGACTTTAGCAGTTCATTAATTCAATCTCTTGATGCTTTTGATCTACAACAAACGTAACAGTTTTAAATGTAATGCTTGATTATCATTCTCATCTTTGATCAGCAATATGATCATCTCAGTAAGTTCAATGTTTGATTCATGTCAGAATGTTCATTGATCAAAAGATCATGTGCTTTTCTTATCAATTGAGTGATCATTGACTGAGAAAATTCATAGTCTATCATCTTTTTAGAGTACTTCATCAAGTACTTTGCAATTGTTTAAATCAATATCTTGACAAGTTCTTCTGTTTTGTTTCATGACTGCTTGAATATTAATACATAGTTGATTCATTCAATTTTCGACTATAATCTGATTTTGAATAGAAATCACTTCTTCAATTAAATCTTCATTAGCTTTCGATTCTTGTTCTGACTCTGAGTCAAATCTAAGCAAGATCTGAGTCAGATCTGAGTCAGACTTCTGATCATCTTCTTAATCAACTTCTATTGACTGCAATTCAAACTTACTTTCTGACAATAGCATTTGATGCTGATATAGCTTTTGATCATTGTTTATCTTAATTGACTTGACATCTGACATTCTGATCAGCGTGTCAACTTTCAGATTCTGTTTTCCTGATTAATATATGATCTTGAAGTTATATTCAGATAACTTTTCAGCTCATTTAGTCTGTCATCGAGTCAGTTCTTTGATGATTATGAAGTACTTCAAATTCAGATGATTGATGAAGATCTTGATTAAAATATTTGTACATTTCAATTCAGAGTATCAATGCTTCAAGCAGCAAATAATGATCAGCAGTTCTTTGTCATAGATTTCATAGTTGCATTCTTCAAGAATCATGTTCTTGCTATAGAAGATCATTGAATGTAGAATGTCTTCATCGTCATACTGAAACAATACTTCATCGTTGACATAGTTTGAAAAGTCAGTTTTCAGAATAGCTTCTCTGATTGAGTTGAAATGCTTCAGAATGAGAACTGTTATCATCTGTTGCTTTAGTTCTTCAAAGATTTTCTGACAAATCTTTATTCATTTAAAGAAATGATCTTTTCAAATCAGCTTTATCATAGATTGAGCAATCTTTGAGAAGTTCTTTATGAATCATTGATAGAAATTGCAGAAATCAATAAAGATCTGCATATGAATCTGTTAAAGATCAGCATAGAGCGAGTCATATGAGTGTAATGTAACGAGTATATAAATGCTAAGAAAGAAAAGTATCTAGAAGAGCAGAGTTGACTATTTATATGACTCAGAAAAACATAAGCTAACTCTGAATAAAGTTGATCTTGAAACAACTTTATAGTCTAGCGACGAGCGATCGATGATAGTCATCAACATAGCTATCAACATAAATGCGTAGCTAGAATCGTAACATTACTTTCTCTCTTTAATGATTCATGTTTGCATGAATGTGTTTCTTAGCTTTATGTAGAATCGAAATGTCTATTGTAGCAGACTCACTATGCGAGGTAGAATGATGTCATTGTAGCAGACTCACTAGTTGCACATGAACGTATGATCAGATTCACTGATGAGTAAAGCGATGAAAGTGAGTAGATCATTGCATTGATCATGTCATTGAAGCAGACTCATGTTGAGATCATGTCTAGAATCTAATCACACTGCAGCGAGATAGTGCGTAGCTGAATAGAATGTTTGATCAATAGAGATAGCTATAACTAGAATATTAAGAATACAGAAGAAATCAAAGAGAGTTTCGAGCTGTATCTATAGTAGGGCAAAACAAAGAGAGCGAAGCAGATTTGCTCAAGTATCGAAAGCGCTAGAATAGAGTATTGAGGCTAGAGATTCAACATGAGTCAAAACTTCTAGAGCTTGTTGACTAGAAAACTCTATTCAATCTCGACACACTCGTAACATTATCTTCTTCTCTTTAAAAGTCATGTCTCTATGACTTGTAATGTAGTTCATAGCACTGACATAGAATCTTGATGCCTGTCTTTCTATCAATCTTTCTATTGATTCAAATCAACTCATCAAATGTCTATTGTAGCAGACTCACTATGTGAAATAGAATGATCATTGAAGCAGACTCACTAGTCGACTTGCTCATTGAAGAGGTTGACTATCGACTTGTCATTGAAGCAGGCTCACTAGTTGCATGTGAACGTGAGATAGATCGATTCACTGATAGATAGAGTGATGAGGGTAGATATGTCATTGCATTGACGAAGAGTGTCATTGAAGCAGACTCACTAGTCGACTTGCTCATTGAAGAGATTGACTATCGACTTGTCATTGAAGCAGACTCACTAGTTGCACGTGAACGTGAGATAGATCGATTCACTGATAGATAGAACGATGAGAGTAGGTAGATCATTGCATTGACGAAGAGTGTCATTGTAGCAGACTCACTATGAGAACGTCATTTATAGTAGCAGACTCACTAATTTGATCTGACGACACAGATTGTTCTGACTCGTCTGATTCACGAGCTTGGTTCGAGACGAAGAGGAAAAGAAATGAGTTGAACAGCTTATTTTCACTCGTCTGCTTCACGAGAATGAGTTGATTCTAGAGCAATTCACGAAGGTTCTTTATCATGATTCTCTTAATCGAGTGAACTGTGCGTACTTAATGAGCGATAGATTCTCTAGCAATTCAAACAGCCTCGTCGTTGATTCTATTGACTCTCTGATGTTGTTCTGTCTTTCGATTGCGTCGATCATCAGGTAAAACAAATTTCTTTATACTCGTTTCATTGTTCATCGAGTAGCTTGAATGAGTAATGAAATCGATATCGTGTGGTAAACGAATTCTTAATATAATGTTGAAATCATGTCTAGAATCTAATCACACTGCAGCGAGATAGTGCGTAGCTGAATAGAATGTTTGATCAATAGAGATAGCTATAACTAGAATATTAAGAATACAGAAGAAATCAAAGAGAGTTTCGAGCTGTATTTATAGTAGAGCAAAACAAAGAGAACGAAGCAGATTTGCTTGAATATTGAAAGCGCTAGAATAGAGTGTTGAGGCTAGAGATTCAACATGAGTTAAAATCTCTAGAGCTTGTTGACTAGAAAACTCTATTCAATCTCGACACACTCGTAACAGCTCACTAGTTGCACGTGAACATTTGACCAGATTCACTGATAGATAGAGCGATGTGAGTAGGTAGATCATCGCGTTGACGAAAGATGTCTTTGTAGCAGACTCACTATTTGCATGCGAATGAGTCGACAGATCGATTCACTGATTGATAGAGTGATGTGAGTAGCTGAGTCATTGCATTGACGAAAGATGTCATTGAAGCAAACTCACTAGTTGCATGTGAACTCGATGACGAGTCAGATTCACTGATAGATAGAGCGATGAGAGTGAGTAGATCATTGCATTGAGAGTGTCGTTGAAGCAGACTCACTGAGATTTCAATATAGAAACAAGCTCAAAGATTTGCTTGTTGTTGAAGACATTATCATGTCATTGTAGCAGACTCACTAGTTGCACATGAACGAGTAGATGAATCGATTCACTGATGAGTAGAATGATGAGAGTAGATGAGTCATTGAAGCAGACTCACTGTTGAGGTTTGCTCATCAAGATAAAAACTTCACGCAGTTCTTGACTGATTTCTTTGATTGCTCTTTGAAATAGAGACTTCACGCAGTTATAGACTGACTTTGTTTGATTGTTCAACAAATTCGAAGAATTTCTTGTGAATCTGAATGAACGATTAATTCGCTGATCTTTGATCTAGTCAAATGATTTCGATTGTTTGTTTATACTCGCTGATCAGCGCATGAGTTTGAATCTTTTGTTTATTCTCGCTGAATCAGCTCACGAGAGAAGAGAGATGAGTGCTGCTGATGATTGCAAGTCGACTAGATCAAATGTTGATAGTGAGTTGAAGAGTCAACAGAAGCACTTGAGAGTCAATGCAGATTATTTCACTTCGTCTGTAACGAAGAAGCATTTATATAATGTTAAAGATCAGCATAGAGCGAGTCATATGAGTGTAATGTAACGAGTATATAAATGCTAAGAAAGGAAAGTATCTAGAAGAGCAGAGTCGACTATCTATATGACTCAGAGAAACATAAGCTAACTCTGAATAGAGTTAATCTTGAAACAACTCTATAGTCTAGCAACGAGTGATCAACGATAGTCATCAACATAGCTATCAACGTAGATGCGTAGCTAGAGTCGTAACAGAATCAATGATCGAGACACTTTTCAGCTTTGAATCACATTTACTTTTCAAGAGTTCATTCATAGATCATTGATGAATATCAGTAGTTCAAGAAATGAGATTTTCTGAATCTTGAATTTGCACTTATCAATGTTTATCTGCAGATCAGCTTCACGAAGCTTGTTTAGTACTTCTTTCACATGAGTTCTATGTTCTTTCAAGATCTTACTATAAATGAGAATATCATTCAAGTATGTCTGACAAAACTTGTGCAGACAGTTAAACAATACATCGTTGATATAATGCTGAAAGAACGCAAGTTTATTGATCAATTCAAAGAGCATTACTCTATACTTGTAAACATTGAAGAAAGTAACAAAAGTAGTTAAATTCTCGCTTTCTGAATTCATGCGCAGTTTATTGAACATAATGATAATGTTGAGTTGAATCAGATACTTACTGCCTTGAATTTGAGCTAGTACTTCGTTTATTAAGAGTATTAAATAACGATTTCTTTTAATCAGAGCATTCAGTTTTCAATAGTTCATGCAAAAGCAAAGACTATCATCTTTCTTTTCAACAAATAGTATTAACGAAGCGAAGAGAGCTTTGCTGAGTGTAATAAACTTCTTCTTCAAGTTCTCTTCTAGATACTTCTTGATCTTCTGCAACTTGTAGCTCAACATGAAATATAATTGACTTTTAGAGAGTTGACTCTCATCTTTTAATTCAATCTTATGATCGTATGATTGATGCAAGAACAACTGCGTTGTCTTTTCTTTATCAAAAACGTTCAGAAAGTTGTGATAAATTACTGAAAGCTTCTTTTTCAGTTCATTTAATGACATGACAAATGTTATTTCATTCAGTTTCGCGAAACCTTTAACTGAGCTAGCTTGAAGTGCTTTATTGATTTCACTAATGATCAACATGAAGATCTTGATCTTTCTATTCTTGACTAAAGTTCAATACATGACGACTTCAATCATGACAATATTGATGAGTTTCTTTTTCTCAGTTGACTGAAAGAGACGAAGTTGATCAAGATCAACTTGAGTGCTTTGCTTTCATCTGAGTACAGATTCAATGAATCAAACAGATTCAATGAATTGATTCACTGATTTCTGATTCGTGAGTCTCTTCAAGATGATCATTGATGTAATAATTGAGTTCAAGTTCTTTTGTTTCATTTTGCAGATCTCGCTTGACTCAGATCTGTGAAATGCTGATTGATTGCTTGCTTTTAAAACAACAGATTTTGATGTTTGAATATTCAATGAGAATATTATTTGATCATTTGCAAAGTTTATCAAAATTTGATTTCTTTTCAATCAAAGATTTTCAATGATTATCTTGTGCTGTTCTAGATGAGTTATTAATAAAAACATTATTTCATTCTTGTGTTCTTGTATCATGATCGATGTATACAGAGTGTGTGTAATCAACTTTCAATCAGAAATTTCATCATATGATTGAATCAACTTTGATTTTGACAGCGATATTGACTGAATATCAAAGCATTCACATTGTCATGATTCTAGCCTTGTCAGACTCAGTCTTCTAGCCTTGTCAGGTCTATTCTCGCTTCGTCATCTTGACTAGCCTCTATTGAGCCTAGCGTCGGCTGAGAAACACACATATGTAGTCAGCTTCTTTTCTGTAGCTATCTTTCTTTCTTAGCATTTATCTTCTAGTTAAATGACACTCATATTGACTCGCTCTATGCTGATCTCTAACATTAGATAAATGCTCATCATCTACTACTCTGCTATCGATGAATAAACGATACGAAACAATCTATTCAGTAAGGAAAATTTGCAAGAAATTCTTCAAATTTGCACCATCATTTTAGACTGCAAGAGATTCTTCGATTCTACACTCATTTTCACCAGTTTATTCGCAAGAAATTCTTTGAATAAAGCACTCAATTATTACCTGAAATTCACAAGAAATTCTTTGAATTTTCACTCATCAAAAAACATCTATTCTTATCTTAACAACTTCTACCTTCTCTCATCATGACACGCAACGTCAAGTCAGTTGAGCCTTGAACAAATCGTCTGCTCAGAAGCACTGTCAATAGAAGAGTTTCACTTCTACTCATCGATGCTTCAGTCGAAGCTGAGAAAGCTGTCATTGCATGAAACATAAACATCAAAGAACAACTGTTTCATTGAGTCAGCAATCAACTCAACAAAGTCATCAATATGCTGAACGAGCTTTGAAGTCAGCGCGACTTGACTCTACAACTCAATGAACACTGACTTCTCATACAAGAAGATCACAAAAAGAGAGCGAAACAACTAGAAGTCACTTTTGATAAGAACGATGAGCTAGAGAAAAAGATTCATCAGCTACAAGGCGAGCGATTGAACTTCAGAGCGAAACAACGTCAAGCTGATCGATCTATGCCTCGTCAAGAGACTCAGTCAGTCGAGCATTGAGTCAATCAGAAAGAGGTTTCATCAATCTCTGAAGTCGATCAACGTTCTTGAAGCTCATGAGAGTCATTCACTCTATTCGATAACGGGAACAATCATCACAAGTTCGTCAAGCTTTCGAATTCACTCATTTTCATCGAAACAGATGACTCTATCTGAAAGACATGAAACATCAAAATAGCTGACAAGCTCGATGTTAATGCGAATCATTACTCTACTGAAAAGATTCGTATTGTCTATGTGATTTTCAGGCTAGAAGGCGATGCTGATCAGCAAATCTATGCAAAGCATCGTGTTGATGCTTTCTCACTTTATCAATCACTATCAAAGCTACTGAAACATCTGAAAGAAATTTACGAAGATCAGAACCTGATTCGAAAGTGTCATCGCGAATACGTTGCTCTGAAGCAGCTCAACAAGTTCTTCAGCTTCTTCTATTCAGAATTCACTAGAATATTCAGCTTTCTGAACTACGACGATATCACTCTGATGAACGACATTCAGAATAAAATCAATAATCGTCTTCAGAACGCGTTGTCAGTTTGTCTCATAGAGTTTAGCTCGCTTGATAAGCTCAAGATCTTTCTTCAAGATGTGAATAATAAACAATGAGTCAATTATCAGCTACGTGATGAGCAACGAACAGTCAAATTGATAGCAGCTTCGAAAAAACGTTTCGTTTCTTCGTCGACATCAGCATCAGTCTTGACTACTAGCTATGTTCGACTCGCTACTTTTTTCACCCTCGAACCTGAATGATCAAGAATGTCAATCATCTGCTTCAACTGCAAAGTATCGAGTCATTTTTCAAAGAACTGCTCTCAGCTGAAGGCTAGTACTTCGACATCTCGTGCATTCACCCCTTGTCTCAATGAGATCATCATGTCGAAAGAAGAGAAGAAATTATTTACAGAGAAATCAAAAGATGAGGCAAAAAACTAGTGACTTTCATCAAAGACGCGATGAAAGATATGTTAATTTCTTCAACAATGAGCAGCTCAAATGATCTTTTTGCTTCGAAATCTTTGACTACTGAATGTGTACTATCTAGCAATGAAATTAGTTACTCATTAAAGTCATTGATTGACACTGAAGCAGCTGACTATTCGTTCATTGATGAATTAATCGCGCAGAATGTTTGTGATCATTTGCAAATCGAATCTTTATCTTTAACCAAGCTCAAATCAATAAGGAAATTCGATGATCATTATGCAAAAAAGCTCATTACTCATGCAATTTATTTGAATCTAACTGTTCAAGATCATATGAAACGTTTCGTCTTTATGCTAATCACTCGATTAGATCAACATCAGATGATTCTTGAAAAAACATGAATGAACAAGATCGAGATGACTACTGATATGAGAAACGATCGTCTTCAATTTTCTAGTTTCGAAGCTCATATCAAAGCTTCTACCAAAGCTCATTCAACTGTTCTTTCGAGCAAGAAAATCGCGATAGAACAGAAGAGTTTGATCTCTACTTAAATACTAAAGAGATCTATTTCTTCTGTCATCACTCGACTCAGCAAGAAGTCATCTTCATTCAGTAGAATCGTGAAATCACCTAGTTCAATCAACTTCGCTTCGCCTTTCGATTCAATGAACATAGCAATGATAGAGGCTGCAGCATATAGATCACTAGTCAAACGGTCGAATGTGACTACTTTCGCGATTATCATCACGAAAATCGATCGACTTCTAAAAACAGCTAGAAATAAACTCGAAGATGTAAATCTACAAGAGCTTTCACACGAAAAGATCTTGAAAGAAGTCAAAGCTAAGCTTTCTTCGAAATATCATGACTATCTAGACGTGTTTGATCGAGCGATGACTGATCAACTACCCTCTCATCGCTTCTACGATCATAAAATTGAGTTGATCGACGAGAAAACATCTTCTCGAAGTCGTCTCTACCATATGTCTGATTACAAGCTTCAAAAAATGAAGAATTATCTGATCAAACATCTGAATAAGGACTTTATATCTTTTAGCTTGACCTCATACGCTTTGCTCATACTATTCATCGAAAAGAAAGACGATAGTCTGCGTTTCTGCGTCGATTATAGAAAGCTCAATGCTTTGATCAAACGAGATCGCTACTCTCTACTCTTAATAGACGAAACTCTCGCTCGTATTCAAGATAGCAAGTATCTGACTCAATTGAATATAATAGTCATCTTCAACAAACTACGCATGCATTCGAGAAGCGAAGATTTGACTATCTTTATTACCTCTTTTGATTTCTACAAATATCACGTGATGTCTTTTGAATTAATCAACGGCTCGACTTTCTATCAACACTATATGAACGACGTGCTATTTGACTATCTTCATCAGTTTTGCCAGACCTATCTAGATGACATTATCATCTACAGCAAAACACTGAAGAAACATAAGAAACACGTACGACTAGTTCTACATAGACTACGAGAGATCGATCTTCAGGTGAATATAAACAAATGCAAGTTTCATGTTCAGAAGATTTTCTTTCTGAAACTATTGCTATTCATTGAAGAACTAAAGATGAATCTCAGAAAAGTACAAGCAGTAGTCGAATGATCTACTTCTACAAACCTCACTCAGATGCAGTTCTTCGTCGACTTCTGCAATTTCTATCGACGTTTTATAAAGAACTTTTCGAAGATTGTTCATCTTCTGATTCAACTAACTCAAAAAGAGATGATATTTGAATGAAATCAAGCTTGTCAAACGATCTTTGATCATATGAAGAAACGAATGACTGAAGTCTCTATTCTTCGTCATTTTGATCAGAATAGAAAGACTATTCTTGAAACAGACTCATTCAACTACGTCAACGATGACATACTTTCTCAGTATGACGACGAAGAAACATTGCACTCGATGATCTACTACAGCAAGAACCTGAGCTTCGCTGAGTGCAATTACAAGATCTATGACAAGAAACTACTAGCAATCATTCGTGCCTTCAAGCATTGACGATCTGAGCTGAAATTGACTGAGCTACTCATTAAGATGTTCACTGATCATCAAGCTTTAACGTCATTAATGAAAGATAAAGAGCTAAGTAGACGTCAAATGCGCTGAGTACAAAAGCTCGTCGACTTCAACTTCAAAATCATGTATCGCTCAGACAAACAAAACATCAAAGTCGATGCATTGACTCGTCAAGTCGATTCAGTTTCTAGAAGTCTTGAGAATGAACGATGTTGCTATCAGTGAACTACAATTCTCACGTTGAATCGAATGAAAATCGCTGATCTAGAAGAGAAAGAAAACGATGAATCAATTTATCGATTGATTCTAGAAGCTAACAGAATCAACAAGAATTGTATTCTACTTCGTGAGATCATATTAAAAGATGAAGCTCAATACGAAGGTACTAAATTAAGAGATTGTCGAGTTCAGAACGAAATACTATATCGAAGTGACCTTCTATGAGTTTTCTTCAATGAGCATCTTCAAATGAAGCTAATTCAAGAAGTTCACGATTAATCTTCTATTGATCATTTCGAAATTCTCAGAACGATAAAGATCATAAGAAGATACTACTATTGATCTTCAATGCGAAAGACAATAGATCGATATATTCAAAACTGCTACATTTGTCAGCGATCAAAGACTTCTTGAAATAAATTCAATGAACTACTACATTCTCTACTCATACTCGAACAGCAATGAAAGAACATAGTCATGAATTTCATCATTGACTTATCTCTTTCGAAAGGCAAAAACGTCATACTAACAGTGATATGTAGATTGACAAAGAAACAACACTATATTTCTTGTTCTACTGATGACGAAGAAATCACAGCAGAAAAAACAGCTGAGCTAATGCTTCAGTGAATATATCAAATACACGGTTTACTCGATTTCATTGTTTCGAATCAAGACCTTCAATTTACCTTCATTCTATGAAAGTCTCTTTGCAAAAGACTGAACATTAATCTTCGATTATTCACTGTCTATCATCTTCAAATCGACGGTCAAAGTGAATGAGTCAATCAGAACGTTGAAAGATACCTTTGATTCTTCTGTTTGTACATGCAGAATGACTGAGCTAAGCTACTACTCATGATCGAGTTCGTCGACAATAATGCTCTGTTCTCAGTCATCTTCTCAACTTTTTTCTTCCTAAACAAAGACTTTCATTCTCGTATGAGCTTTGAACTCGATGTCAGCGAATATGAAAGTTCTTGTGAACGCTTGCAGACGGCTAAAGTCGAGAATATATTTGAACATATGAACAAAACACTGAAGTTTGCTCGCGAGTCGCTAGTCAAAACACGGGAACAAATGATGAAACAAGTCAATAAGCATAGAAAAGAAGTTGATTACGAGGTCGAATCAAAGATGTTTCTGAATGAAAGAAACATCGTTACAGCGAGATCTTTCAAGAAGCTAGATGACAAAATGCTTGATTCTTTCATCAATCTAGATCTTGTCGACTCTTCATATAAACTGAAATTACCAGAGTCTATGCATGTTCATGATGTATTTCACCCTGATCTGCTTCGCCCTGCCGTCAACGACCCCTTGCCTGGTCAAAAGAACGAACTCTCAGGTTCAATAGTGATAAACGACGAAGACGAATGAAAAATCGACAATATATTGAATTTTCGTCGATATCGAAGACGACTTCAGTATAGAGTCAAATGAAATGACTATGACAATGATCTCAATTGATACAACGCTGATGACGACGAATTTATGAACGCTCAGAAAGTAGTTGATGATTTTCATATTCAATATTCGAACAAATCGCGCTAGAAGCACTTTCAACTATTCAGCCAATCAGAATTTAATGAGTCTGAGCCTATGAAATCATGATTGAACAATCAATCGAATCGAGCAGAAAATACATTCATGCGAACATGAATCGTCGAAGAGAGAGATAATGTCACGATTCTAGCCTTGTCAGACTCAGCCTTCTAGCCTTGTCAGGTCTATTCTCGCTTCGTCACCTTGACTAGTTTCTATTGAGTCTAGCGTCGGCTGAGAAACACACATATGTAGCCAGCTTCTTTCCTGTAGCTATCTTTCTCTCTTAGCATTTATCTTCTAGTTAAATGACACTCATATTGACTTGCTCTATGCTGACTTCTAACACACATAGCTCTAACATCAAAGATTCATTAATGAAAATCATGTCAGTGATTTTAATATTTATCAGAGCAAAGAATCTGAATATCTTTTCTAGACTATTCAAGATGATGTCAACAGTGAATGACTTGAAATCAAATGAATCATCAAACATGCTGATGAAACAAAATATGAGTATATTGCTCTCAGTCACTACTTTAATGAAGACAGATTGTTTTTTGAATTTGCAGCAATTTCATGCACTTAAGTCATTTTAAGACAGTCATATGCTTTATGTTTTGACTTCTTGCATTTGAAGCAGAGTTTTTTCTTAAACAACTCTTTCTGAATAGAATCAAGCTTTGATCTTCTGAGTTTCTTTCATAAAGAAACTGATGACGTGAGTCGAGTAGTTAATGTGTTGACGACAGAGCGAGCAGCTTAAGTAGCTGATGCTTTGATGATTGATTAAGCATTCAATTCAGTCAATCTAACATCAACTCACATGCAGATGTCAACAAACTCATTCAAGTTCATGATTCATTTATTGAGCGTTGCTCGCTGAAGATCTGAACTGATCTTATGCTGAAGATCATTTAGTAAAGTCTCGTTATTGTACTTTAGTTCTGCGCTAAATCTCTGAAATTTCATTCAAAATTCATGAAAGAAGATCTTGTTCTGATAAAGCTTTAAGTACTGTTGTTGAGCTGTGTGATGATGATTGAAATCGTCGTACATCTTATTAATGATCAATAGTACTTCTTCAACTTCTAGAAATGAGTTCAAGAAGATATTTTGCATGCAAGAAGCTATGTGCTTAATTGCAGCTTCACTGATTCAACTTTTAATGTATGCAATCTTTAACTCTTTTATAGAAAAGTGATTCTTGTTTGTCTTCAACTTATTTCACATTCATGATAGTCAATTGTCTACATTCTGTGATAAATCTTCAAACAGTGAAGAATTCAATAACTTGATCAACTTCGAGAATCAATCTTCAGAAATTAAAGTGCTTTGTTGACTTGATGCAGCTTCTAAATGATGTATAATCATGTTCTTGTTTCTAACTTCTTTCTGCAGACGTGTTTATATAATCTTCAACGTGATATTTATCTCGTTGACATCTTCTAATATCTGAATCATGTCATTGTAAATCTTGATTTTGATGTTGTGCTGTTGACATATGTACTTGATAAAGATAACAATGTCATCTGCTTCATAAGTGCTTATTTAAGCATTCAGTTCAGTGCTGATGCTGATCTTGATCATTTCGTGATCAAAAAGCAACGCGTTCGTGTTTTTTTCTTTTGTATTCAATGATACATTTGTGTTTTCTTCTTCTGATGCTGTTCAATTCTGTGATAGAAGTGATTCTCTTTTAGCATTTTGAAGTTTATAGCAAGCAATGCTCACTGATTCTGAGCTTCTAGTCATGATATGAGTAGAAAATTGCTGATCGAGATTCTGATGTTACTTTATCAAACTTTCTGAATTCAAGCAATGACTAGTACTTTATTGAACTTTTTGAGTTCAAGTACTGCTGAAATTTCTGATTTCTGATGACAAGCTCAATAAAGAGTTAATCAAGAGCAACGCGTTTATGTTCTTTGATTCTGATTCTATCAAAATTTCTGATTTTGAATCAAAGTTCTTCTTTAGAAATTTCTGATTTCTATCAAGCTTTCTGAGCTCAAGTTCTGATTCTGCTGTCAAAATTTCTGAGTTCAACTTCTGATTGAGTTGATTGTGTAGCTTGTTTTTGTATCATCTACACATTGATAGCAAGATTAATGAGCTTTGAACTAATGTTATGAGTTTGCATAAAGCGAATCATATGAGTGTATTCTAACTAGAAGTTCAAAGCTAAAGAAGAAAGAAGATGAAACATGTCAAGAGTTTTATACTCACGAAGGCGCGCTAAATTACTAGCGTGTCAACATTAGTTCTATACTAGTTTATGATAGTTTAACATGATTTATGTTAGACTAACTCAGAATAATGAGACACGCTCGCAACAGTGCTCAGAAAGTTATTTGAAAATGTTGATTGAAATCAGACTCTGAATCAAGTCACTAAGTTCATTAATTTCAGAATCATTAGCTATTTAGAAATGTCTTTTATTGATATCATCATTGATTTAATTCAGAAGATTACGTCTACTTCTTTTATTTTATTAATGCTATCTGAACGAAACATTTTTAACTGAGTAGCTAAGTTTTGTTCATTTGTCTTTCATATTCAGAAGATAAGAAGATATATATGATTTAAATCAAACTCTCATGACTATGTAAAAGCATTATCACAGAAATGACGAAAAGATATGATTTATAAGTATGATTAAAACGTTAGTTTGATAAATCATCAACTTAAAAACTTGATCATGCTGCATCAGAAGAACTCTGATAAGTTACAATTTAAATGAAGAGATTCATTCAGAATTTAGAATCATGAGAAAACTTATAAAAGATTTTACATTCTTAAACAAATCAACAAAAGAAAGATAAGAGATTCATTTCATGACAATAATCTAAAACGATTTGTATCTCATTCTGAATATTTGATCGAAGATTCAAATACATTCTATTCAATCAGTCAGCTCATTAGAAAGTTTAGAAATAAAGAGAAAAGAAAATCAGCGAGAAACTCAATTTAGATCAATCAAACGTTGAGCTAAAGAACATTAAACAAAGCAAAGTAGTGTTGAGATCATGTCTAGAATCTAATCACACTGCAGCAAGATAGTGCGTAGCTGAATAGAATGTTTGATCAATAGAGATAGCTATAACTAGAATATTAAGAATACAAAAGAAATCAAAGAGAGTTTTAAGCTGTATCTATAGTAGAGCAAAACAAAGAGAATGAAGCAGATTTGCTCAAGTATCAAAAGCGCTAGAATAGAGTATCAAAGCTGAGGTTTAACATGAGTCAAAATTTCTAAAGCTTATTGACTAGAAAACTCTATTCAATCTCAACATACTCGTAACATTACCTTCTTCTCTTTAAAAGTCATGTTTCTATGACTTGTAATGTAGTTCATAGCATTGACGTAGAGTCTTGATGCCTGTCTTTCTATCAATCTTTTTATTGATTCAAATCAACTCATCAAATGTCTATTGTAGCAGACTCACTATGTGAGATAGAATGATCATTGAAGCAGACTCACTAGTCAACTTGCTCATTGAAGAGATCAACTATCGACTTGTTCTTGAAGCAGACTCACTAGTTGCACGTGAACGTGAGGTAAATCGATTCACTGATAGATAGAGCGATGTGAGTAGATAAATCATTGCATTGACAGCATCTTTGTAGCAGACTCACTAGATTGATCTTGATTCAAATTGAGTCAAATTGAATTTGATGACACAGATTGTTTTGACTCAACTGATTCACAAGCTTGAGAAAGAAAAGATTGAACAGATTGTTTTCACTTGTCTGCTTCATAAGAATGAGTTGATTCTCAAGTAATTCACGAAGATTCTTTATCATTGATTCTATTAATCGAGTGAACTGTGTCTACTTAATGAGTGATAGATTCTCTAGCAATTCAAACAGTCTCATCGTTGATTCTATTGACTTTCTGATGTTGTTCTGTCTTTCGATTGCGTTAATCATCAGGTAAATGAATTTCTTTAGACTTGTTCTGTCTAGACGAGTATCTTGAATGAGTAATGAAATCAATATCATGTGATAAACGAATTCTTAATATAATGTTGAGATCATGTCTAGAATCTAATCACACTGCAGCGAGATAGTGCGTAGCTGAATAGAATGTTTGATCAATAAAGATAGCTATAACTAGAATATTAAGAATACAGAAGAAATCAAAGAGAGTTTCGAGCTGTATCTATAATAGAGCAAAACAAAGAGAGCGAAGCAGATTTGCTTGAGTATTGAAAGCGCTAGAATAGAGTATCGAGACTGAGGTTTAACATGAGTCAAAACTTCTAAAGCTTATTGACTAGAAAATTCTATTCAATTTTGACATACTCGTAACAAGTAGTTTCTTTCTGTTTATTCTAGTTGTTTGTTTTCATTTTACAGCGCTAGTACATTTAAAGTGAGATGAAATATATTTAATTTACAATCTCATCTATCTCAATCTTTCTTTCGTCAAACAATTACATTTTCACTATTCTACAGTTACAAAAATATACTCAGCGTCACGTATTAATATTTAGTCAATTTTGCTAAAAAGCTTAACAAATGAACTTTAAGAGATTCAGACTAAGTACTTCTTGAAGATCATTTCAGAAATTCGTCAGAGCTTAAAATACATATTGTATCTCAAAGATCAAATTAACATGTCTGAACTTAGTTCTTTGTGAAATGACTCAATGTCAGATTTATTTGTTGCAGTTCAGATTCAGAATGACGTTGCTGCAATCAAGAAAGTTCAGAAGAATTTAATGTTTGATTCAGATTATAATGCAGAAAAAATCTCAAACAAGATTAGAAAATGATTTCAGAAGATAAAGAAGCAAGAAGAAATCAAACTATTAAAGAAAATAAAAGCAAAAGATAAGATTCTTAAGAAAATGATTCATCAAGATCAATTGCAAAATATCTTGATGACAGAGATTCAGAATGAAGAAATCAAGAAAACTGTTGAAGATAATGATTCAAAGAAATTAGAAAGTGAGAATGAAAAGAAACTGAAAGAAGAATCAGAAAAAGAATTAAGAGAAAATTCAAAGAGCAAAAACAAAAAGAATGAGAACAAAGATTTGAAGTCATGAAAGTTCAATGATGAATCTGATCTCTTCACTTAAACAGTTCTTGAATGAAGATTATTTGATGCAGATGAAAGCTATACATTAAACTTAAGCTTAATTAAATCAATATTTCTTTTCAGAAATGTATATTTTTTGAATTAATGAATCAAAAGAATCATTCAAAGTTCTTTAATGACAAAACAAAGATGTAAATATTGATTTGAAGACTTTGACTTTAAGAAATATGTTTTGATCTTTCAAAAAAATAAAGAAACTTTGTATAAAATAGAGAATAAGAATGAAGTATGATAATATGTCATCACTGTCAAATGATATTAACTGCATGAAACTGAGAAATTGAGCTTGAAGATCATTAAGAATAAAAGTTGAATTGTGAATAAAGAACTAGCTTTAAATGACGAGACTTTAGTTCAAGAAAATAGTTTTCTTAAGTTTAATGAAGTAATTCAAAAAGACATGAAAGAAATTAAGACAGAACTTATAAGAATTATGAAACAAAAGATCAGAAAGAGAAGTTCATTGTTTCTTACATCAGTTGAATTTAAAACTAGATTCTGTTGAGATTGTGCCTAGATCATTCAATCAAAGAAACTCGAAGCTGATATGTATGTATTGCTCTTTAGAGGTAGCTATAACAAGACATTAAGAATACAGAAGAGAAAGAGTGCGAGCTCTTTTATAAATAATGGCTTGAGGCTGCGCTAGACTCGATACAGATGTGATGTAATATGTCAGATGTGTTTGTCTAAAAGAATGATGAAAGAAGTGAATGAAGAAAGTGCTGAACAACGGGAAGAAGTGCTGAGAATGGCTCGAAGGGTTCAATAGAGATGCGCTAGGTTCAAACTAGGCATAGCATCATCTGAATCCTGATCGATTCAGGCATGTTTGTAACAGATTCAACGTGATGAATTCAACGAAATCAAAAAAATCTATCAAATTCATCTTCAATATCATAGATCTCATTAAGTTCTTCACGTCAAGACAATTGTTTAAGCTCACTCAGCTAGTCAATTTTACAAAATCTTCATTCATAAAATTTTTAGAATCTATGAAGTTCTTTTCGCTCTTTAAGCTTCTTGAGCTCAAAAGAGATAGAGAAATTAAGTGAATTCAGATCAACAAGATCAAGAATTTGCAGATCACTTTAAAAAATGAGTCTGAAATCGATACATTTAATAAGAAATGTAAAGTGATTCTGTCTTCAGCGACTGATCACAGCTTATTTCTTGTGTCAAGCGACTCAGACGATGACAAGATTCTAAAACATCTCGAGTTACTGAAGAATTTCGTGATACATTCAGAATTCTATAGAGTCATTACTACAGAAACTCTCGCTCAACTCAGATCATTATTGAAGACTAACTCTCTATTACGATCTGCATATGATCAGCTTCGAATCAGGAGCAATATCTTAGTGAAGAAGCAGACTGCTCTAAAAGCAAAATTGAAGAAGTTGTTAATGAAGAAGAAGAGTTAGACTGATTTCTTTGTGTTTTGTTTCTGTTCATTCTGTTTCTTTTGTTTCTTCTGATCGCTGAGGCTCTTTTTGTATGATGAGGGAGGTGTGAATCGATGAATCAATTGTCTTCTGTTTCTTCGATCGGATGTTCCTTCCGGCACGGGTGGGGGGCCTAATTAGTCAGCTGGTTCCCCCCAGAACTATTTAGTTCCGCAGAGCTTCAGCTCTGTTCTTAGAAATTCCACTCCTTTGCTACCTTCTAGAACCGAGTCTTTAGTGCTGAGTTGTTCTTCTCTTACAACTCGCGTATGTTCGTAGGGTTGTTGTCGCTAATGAGTAGTACTTCTGCACATGTCAGGCAGGAAATGAAGATTAGGCGGGATCTAGGTGCATAGGAACTGTGGTAATACCAGCGCGTGATCGTCAATGCGTATAATTGTCAAGAAAGCTATCTGCGTTGCGAGTAATAAACGATTCGGAAGCTTGGAAATCATTGTGTTTTGGATGAGAAGGTCTAAGGTGACAATGAAGGAAACGATGGCGGGCTGAGGATACTCAAACAAATTTCAGCCGATCTCTTGTTGGACTGCGTGGGTTGGCGGAGGGGTGTTAGAAGCCAGGACGTTAAGAGGGGAAGGGGGAAGTATAAAGAGAAGCGGCAGGAAGAGGTGTATCCAATGTAGGCATTTCGTAACTGGGGGTGGTGGATGATTGATTGGAGGACCACCGGGTTCAATCGAAGATGCATCGGATACTGTTATGGCTTTTGTCGAATAATATAGAGGTGATAGAGTAAACCACAGGATTGAGAGGCAACCAAGGAAATCCAGGATTCGATTTCCTCCCAGTACTTCGATTCATCCTCACAACAATGTCCTCGAATATGACCCAATGAATCCAGGAGCAGATTCGTATTTGTTCTGGACCCTCTCGAACCATTCCATTCACTACATGGTGTACCGACTTCTCCCAGCTCGCTCGCTTGCGTCCGATTCTCCTTGTAGAAGGGATTCTAAGATCTTGCCGATGCTTTCCGCACCGTGTTTGTCAATTCCTTCGAAAGTTCCATGATTATTTGAAAAGTTCTCGCGTCGTCATAGGAAAAATCCATATGACGATTTCACGCTCCTCTAGCAGCATGAACAGGTTTCAGCGCTCGTGCAAATGCCGCAAAAGAGGGGTGCTGGATGTCAAGAATTTCATCGCAGACGTCTGCTTGACCTTGTGGCCCGAATACTTCGAGGTTTCCTGTACTATATATACTTGGCGATTATTCTTTGAAAAAATTGCGGGCTCTGACGATAGGGTCCAGCTCAAGGTACGAGACAGGCACATTGATCACTCTTCAAAGGCATGGCACACGGAGATTCCGGATATAGTACCAGGAATCGCGCGATGTTAGTATCAGCTCCCACAAGACGGATGGATGAACCCGTGTGTCCACTGCAAACTGCCCATAATAACCACCATTAGCCCCACCCCAGATCCTACACTCACAAGCCCATAGACATAGGCATGCCTCAATCTCAACGCCTTAAGCTCCGAAACCCAAGTACTAACTGTCGTTAAACATCCACAGAACCCATCCATAGCCCCTTGTAGAACCTGACATCCAATTCTACCAGCCAGTGGTACATGTTGCAGGTCATAGAACATGCCCTCCAATACGGTGCCGAGTACGTTCACTGTAAAGGTCCCCAGTGGGAATGACTTCAGCTTCCCGTTTAGATGCAATGATGCGTAGAATCGGAGTAAACACCCCAAGGGCGCGAACACTAGTGCGAAAAGCGCGTCACCTCTCCATCTCTCCTGAGCCCAAATAGGGTAACCAACAGGTCCACCGGGTCGGTCGGGTGGCCATATAGCCATGAATAGAACGCCTAGCCAGGACATCCAAGCTACAAAAACCATAGTCCGATCAACGAATTTGCGAGCAAAGATGTAAGGAATTGATGGAATATACCGTTCAAGAGCAATGGCTAGATGCGCACCAGTCTGTAGAGCACCAAGACAAATAGCCACTGTGACGATGATGACAGCGAGGACAGCCATAAAGCTGTAGCCTTCGTTGCGTGGAAGATTGGATGAGGAATTAGTGCCTGACGAGGTGTGGAAGGTTGGGACGGGTAAAGCATTCGAGAGAGCAAGAAAAGCATCACGAATAAATGATGAGAATGAAGTAAAAGAGCCGCAAAAGCCGGTGGCTAGACCAATATATAATGGGATTGTCTTTTTGAGAGTGGCATATTGTTTCTTCTCTGAAGCAGTGTGGGACAGTTTGCGTGGCCTAGCTTCGCCCAAATTGCCATGCTCTTCGTCATTACGCTTACTGGGCTTGGTGTATGTTACTCCCCAGTCCTCGTGATAGAAGAGAGCGCGGTCTTCGGAAAGGAAACCCATGATCAAGCTACCACCAAAATTGGCCCACAAAACGCCGGTTTGTACAGGAGCCCCGGGATAAAATGTCAAGGCTTGTAGGCCGAGACGTGCGAGTGTTCCCAGGATAGAAAAAAAGATCAAGTACGAGATCGTGTATATCTGAGTCGTGAGTTGGGATTGCCGATGATCGAGTGGCGAGGAATTCTCCTTTTGAGGTACCTCTGGGCTAGATTGACTCGAGGGAGGTGAAGCAGCTTCTATAGCTGTAGATGCCGACCCACCATTTCCAACTCTGTTGTCCTCGATCTTATCCTCAGAGCCCTTTCGCTGCGACTCGTATCTTTGACGCCATTGCTGATCACCATTGTATGACCGACGGTCCTCCAAGTATCCCTCTCGCTGCTGTTGATGAGGCCAGTCGATAGGAGATGGATCTGCTAGCTCATCGAGATTGGCATAGTCGGTGGGAACGACATCATCCTCCTTTGTCCCTCCATCTTCAACGTCGGTGATTTCGGAACCATGGCCATTTCGCTGCTGTTGATGAGGCCAGTCGATAGGAGATGGATCTGCTAGCTCATCGAGATAGGCATAGTCGTTGGGAACGACATCATCCTCATTTGTCCCTCCGTCTTCAACGTCGGTGATTTCGGAACCATGGCCATTTCGCTCCTGGTCATTCATGCTTTCAATGTCCCGAGCTCACGTGCTTTTCTAAACCAACGGAGCACACTCAGAGGCTCGGATTATGATAGTATTGAAGATGAATGAGTTTTGATCGTATTTGTGACTCGTCCCCTGATCTCCTTATATTCCTCGTACAAGCTCCAAATTCTCCCACAAAGTCTGCAGTGAAGTTAGGGCAATTAGATCTGTTATGTCAATGATCGATTTATAAAGCCTCTAGCTTTATGCTCCCAAGTTGTTGAGATATAACATGCATTTGCTAGACGGGAAGATCGGTGACGTCATCAATCTAGGTACTTTAGGACAAAGAAAAGTCCACCTCTCCCATTATCTACCAGCTAACCCAATTTCCATGCTATCGATCTTACATTAAGCTCAACAAAATAGTTGTAGAACATTACATAGAATAAGCCTACCGCAATGGCCTCGTCAACCTCACTACCCGTCAACGTCCACATCTCCAAGCACCCATGCGTCCGCGCCAAAATCTCCCAGCTGCGATCCAAAGACTGCAATGCCCGAGAGACGAAAGCTCTGGTCCACGAGATCGCGCTTCTCGTGGGCTGTGAGGCTTTAGCAACAGGCCTCGAAACCATCCAAAGTGGTATAGTGAGCCTCTTATAATTCACCCCTGCGTTCCATATTTATGCTTGATAACAAGAGCGATGCTACTAGGTAGAAGCTGACATCCAATCTCTAGGCTGAAACTCCTCTCGGCTACGCCTACACTACCGAAATTATTTCCCCCCAAGTCTGCCTTGTCCCCATCCTCCGCTCAGGTTTGGGCATGCTCGAATGTAGTTCCCCTCCCTCAAGACGAAAAGCTCAGTCTTACCCATAATCACAGCCATCCAGACCTTACTACCCACACCGGTACCAGTCCACCATCTTGGCCTCTTCCGCGAACCCACCACGCTTCAACCAGTTGAATACTATAACAACCTCCCCTACCACAGCCCCACATCCCCACCGCCTCCCATCGCACTCATCCTCGATCCCGTAATCGCTACCGGGGGTACCTCCGCCGCCGCTATACAAACATTGCTTGAATGGGGCGTCAAGAAAGTGATTGTGATAGCTGTGCTGGGAAGTGAGGAAGGCATCAAGAGGGCGAGTGAGGAGGGCATGGATGATACGGAGGTAGAGATTTGGGTTGGAGGGATGGATGGAGACGTGGATGCGAGGGGAATGATCAAGCCTGGGTTAGGGGATGTGGGGGATAGGTTGTTTTTGACTATTGGGAAATAAAAGCTGGGTCAATTGCTAGTTTTGGGGGAAAGGGGCGGGCGTTATCAATCTGCTGCTTGTCAGCTACGAAGATATGACGGTAAGCGAACGGGCAAGACTTAGATGTCAATGGCCAATGATTGGCTGCTCCTCAACCTCAGCCAATTTTCTCACCACTTCCTCCAACTACTCTAAACAATCTATGTCAAGAGCCTTCGGCGAAAATTAGCACAAAACCAAAACATTATTCCCTTCTAAATTTACTACCTTCTGTCCTATAATCACCTCTCCTCCTTCCCCCATCCACCCTTCACTATCCACTCCTCAAACCTCTTCCTCTCCTCTGCAATCTCCTGTTCATACTCTTCTTCCCCAATGCTCAATTATTGCGTCACATTTATTTCCTGTTCGCCTACTTCTTCTCCTTAGCAGCGATGCGCGCACTTCTCCTCATAAGTACAGCGCTTTCTTTTGCCGCCTTACTTTTCTTACTTGGCCGACCTGGGCACGGTTGAGAAGGGTGTGATGCGGCTATCGAGGGTACTTGAAGAGCCTTTTCCGTCCCGGCGTGGGTTGGGAGTTTTGTCTTTGTTCCACTTTTGGGTTTTCTTGAAGTAGTGTGTGGGGCGTAGGTTGGGGAGATTGGTCGACGAGGGTATTTCGCTACAAGTCTCTGGGCGCGTTCCTCCCTTTGTTCTTCACACGAGATAGTGATGAGCGGTGAATAGAGCGGTTCGTCGTCGTTCATCTGGGGAGGGGCTCGAGACTTCTTACGTGAGTATGTGGGCTCATCGTTTGAAGGCGAGTGTATACTCTCCAGCGAATGTCGAGAGAAAGTGAAATCCGGGTTGCTATTGTAAGGCACTAGGTTCCTCAACTGGACACCAGCGCCCTGAGGGTCGCTTGGCATAGCTAGACTGGTTAACCTGCGACCGTGATTGTAGTTTACTTGGTAGGTGTCGTCGTCGAAGCTGTCGTCTGAGAGGGTGTGTATGTTCGACATTGTCAGGTAAGGGGTGGACTGAGAAGTATTGCAAGGTGGAGATAAAGGAGGGGGGTTGGTGAGAAATGGTGGGCAGAGGACGGATTCGCAGGAACAAAGGATGGGCTGGGGGAGACGTTCTTGGGAGCAGTGTGTTAAGAGATTGGCATTAAACAATGTGGAAATAATATATATTCTCTCATTCGATCCTTCAGATACTGACTTTGTGGTTGGACAATTCGGGTTTCACCAGCAAAGTTCGCTTTTCCTAGGGCGGACTTTTTATTTCCAAATTCCCACTTCGCAGCGGCACGGTTAGAATCTCCAATTGTGATATTTTGGAAGGGGGGAGTTGATAAATATCTCATTGGACTTCCAACTCTGATTAGGCTGCGGTATTACCGTGACTGTGTATCAATTCAATGGCTCTGTGACATATCATAATGCTAATACCGATTGAAAAACATGCTATACAGCACAACCCATGTTAAAGAGAGCTCGAGACTTTGCGCTATCTGTAATCTGTAAGAAAAATAACGAGTTTGAGAGACTTTCTAAACGGAAAACAGCATAAACCAGGAAATTGATTGACGAATAACAGTGTTAACAATAGGGATGACGGAAAGAAAGCATTGAAACCCACGAGATATTTTTGATTCAAACAACTGCCTATACGGTACTGCGAGCTTAGCTGTAGGGTCGAGTGTTTGTAAAAGATACTGTGAAGTAGGATTCTTTTTGAGTGCTTCGAAGCAAACCGACATAGCATTGCCGCAAATGGTCTCAATTCGTTGGATTATGACTTCTCGAAAGACTGGCGTTTTGAGACATATGGTAGGTCGAGTTACATGATATTGGTTGGCTGCCACACAGCACAAAAGAGCAATGGCCCTCGACGCAACCGGCGACCTTTCAAATACCTCCTCTGTAATTTAAGCCATGGGACTGTCATCTAGAAGGAGGTGAAAATTTTCGAAGAGGATTATATGAAGATTAATTAATCCTCCAAGAAAAGAGAATGGTTAAAGACAAAAGGTCTTTGGTACTGGGGTGAGGGTGGGTTGGTGTCATTCAAAGTAAGATGCTATGAGCGGTTATGATATGTAGTGAAAGGCAGGCTGCGATGGAGAAGAGCCATGTACTAAAGTGTTATTCAAAGAATAGAGTCATACATCTTAGGCATACTTAGGACATAGTTGAAGCTTAACAACCTTCAGAAGCAACTGGATCATGAAATAGTCGATAAACATTGAGCAGAAGGGATAGGGCTGAGACCGAGGTTTCGTGCTAAGATGATCGACAGCTAGAACTAAGATGTTTTTAGTTAGCATACGATCTTTGTACTCGCATCGGTTCAGACGCCCCCGAAATGTGTTTTATCACCAGCGGAACGCCGGATACTTCAATTACCTTAATCTGCATCTCAACAAATGTCACCTTATGACTTAATTGACTTCTCCCTCATGCCGCTCACACCGCGGTCTTCGCCTACTAAATCGACTTTCGAGTTCTCTGGGAGGTACTCGTCATTCCACGCGTGAAATTGATAATGATTATCACCTCTTTGGAGCTACAAACACCTTGAGAGAGCCTGGCACTACAGGATGCCGGCGCGAAGTATCCTACAAGAGCCTCCCGGCCATTAACCATGGGAATCCTCAATCCGACCTTTATATTCGGGTCCATTCTGCTGCTGTACCTGATATCCTTTGTCGTCTTTGCCATAATCCGCATAGCAACAGGCGTTTCTATTCAAAGAATTGGCTACTTTTCACTGCGGCGCATTGCATATACCCCAAGAGATGGCATACGGATAGACATTCGCAGCTTGGGGCTTCATCTGCATCGCCCAACCTTTGCCCAGCCGACATGGATCAGTCTCCGTCTGAAAGAATTGAAAATCACCATCGACATTGAGGCTTTCGGTGCTGCAAATGGACGCCGAGGCGATGGCACAGCTCAGAAAGAGGGCCTAGCCGCAGCAGCGAATGGCCAAAACCAGAATCCACCTGCTTCTCAACGTTCGCCTAAGCCTAGTCTGCGGCCACCACATCTGGATCACAACCGAAGTCAGGCCTGGAAACGGCTTACGCTGCTGAAAGAGAAGATCAAGACACTGCACGAAAAGATTGGCTGGCTGCGTATAGTAGACGTCGTTGCTCTGAACTCAAGCTTTGTAATATCGGGCATAGCAGCTTTTGAGATAGGGACTTTGAGCATGGCTGTTGATACGCGACGCAAGACAGTCGACAGGGGCCGCCTCTTTCAGCATAAGAAGTTCCCTGCAGGTGACCAAAGACCGGCAGAGTGGATGTTTAATGTCAAAGGTGTACTATTTACCCCAGAAGGACAGGTATCACTCGAAGTTATAGATAATTGTAGTCTCAACATCCATGGACTTCTATACCGCGATCTGGCAGGTCTCAGGGACGCATCAATATCTCTCAAGCTCGGCCGTGTTCATATCCCTTACGATGACTTCAGGATCTGTCACAAGGCTTATAACGCTTTTCAGAACGGCAATGAGACGCAAGAGGCCGATTATTCCATCTCAGACGTTATTGAAGAACTGGATAGACCGGGCAGTAGAGAGAAAAAGATTGTCCAAACAGTATCAGACTCGAAAGAGTTCATCAGCTCCACTCTTCGTGGAATTCAAGAGATTCAAATGGCAGTCAGTTTTGTTGGCATGTCCAAGAAGGTCCATTCGATTCAACCGAGCGGTTCTTTAATGTACCTGAACGTTACTATGAACGAATTCGGTATCGATATGCACCGTCTTGATCCTAAAAGTCCGGCCCACCGTATGTACTTTTCATCCAAAGACATTGCCCACCAGGCGTTGCTTGCTGCAATCTCAATAGGAGTCTGTCTTGACGATGGCATCGGAAAACCTGAGAGATTTCTCTACATACCAATGGCGACAACAACCATTAAGACAACTCTGCCATCCAAGACTGTGGCCTTTTCCGAAGACAACAACGCTGCAGAACGCAATGCTAACATATTGTTCGCCAATCTTGTGATTACTTCCCCATCAATCGATGTCGACCCAAAGCATATGGCCCTAGTCTTCTCGCTTATTCAGAGTCGCTCCCGCACGTTGAGTGAATCTCATGTAGGTAAAGGCCATCGGCACCATCTTCTGTCGCGACTCCTGCCGAAGGCAAACATAAAGGTCTCTGTCCATGAGCCTGTCATAAGGATTGCCCTTCCGCCTACGGATCCTGCTCTTAAGAACACTGATGAGTACGATCTTTTGATCTGTTCGATATCTTCTATATCACTTGACGTAGATTCATCGCATTCCTCTGCTGGCGAGTTACACTATGCGCTCGCCTCGAATCTACGTGTAACTTCGCATCAACTTTATTATCATACTGCCTCTGGAGATCGATATAATCTCATGTCTGTGGATGCGCTAGAACTCAAGATCGAGATCAACGCTTCTCCAGATGTGCAGGTTGTTGCTACAGGGAACATCCAGACATTCTCTATCCATATGGTTCGCCCAGAAATCAGCACCGGTGTGCGCCAAATCGTCCAGCAGTTGCACAAGAAGCCAGACGTCAACTCGACAATGTCACAAAAGTCTCCAAGAAATCCAAATTTTTTAAGACCACTACCTTCGTGGCTTGTTCATTTCCACTTCCAAGGCTCCAATTTCGGCGTTGAGGTTGCAGGAGTAGATACAGATGTCTCCAGCGACTCTCGTGGGATAGCTCTAAGATTAGAGTCGTGGACGGCAGAGTACAAATCACGAAAATCTGCAGTTGTTGAAAGACCGCCATCCAGGAATAATTGGACAAGCAAGTCTGAATTGACCGATATGCCATCTATTGCTGTCACACCACCCTCGCCATCCGCAACTGCAATCTTAGATCCCACCGACGGTAGACGAATGGCAGTTCACGTCCGCGGCTTCGAAGTATTTGTGGTAGAGGGCATAGACACTGTGGAACCGGAATCCTTTGTTTCGCTGCCACGTTTTGAGATAGCATTTTCCACCTCAAGTGATACCCGTGGACCAATCTTCCACCTTAACTCTCATATAAATGCGCTTTATCTTCAATATTCGTTGTACCGCTACTATGCCATAGGGGTGGCCACCAAAGTTTTTCGAACCGCTTTTATCGGCCCTCGGACTGGCAGCTCAGTGCCGGATAACCAGGAAGGTGAATCGTCCGCATTTGAACATTCAGATATTAGTAGTGGGTCACAGCGAAAAGTGGCGCCGGAATTGATGACTGTCGACGTTAAAAGCGGTTTGGTGCAAGTCAAAGCAACGATGCCATCTGATCCACCTTTGATGCTCCAGATATATGCCATGGAGGGCGGTTGGCATAGATGGGCAGTCCCGTTCTTAAGATCTGGTCTGGTACGATTGTACGCCAGAGCACCACAAGTCGATTCTGCATGGGCTAGAATCGTGAGTACTAAAAATATACGGGTCGACTCAAGGGAGAGTCGCAGGAAGCATGGAAAGCTTGTTATACAAGAAAGATCTATTGATATCACCACAGAATTTATAAGACTCGCGGTACCCCATCAGTTGGTCCTTCATAAGATATTTGATAATCTTGTGAACGTTGCCAAAGCAACAGAGCAACTAAATCATCGTTTCAAGACCGGCACAAATGAACATGTTTTTAAAAAAAGGCCCGAGCCGCCCAAGAAAGTGCCAAGAATATCCATCCGCAGCAAGGCACTGCTCTTCGATCTAGAGGACGGTCCTTTTGACTGGAAACTCGGGTCCATCTATCGCGTGGGACTTGTCGAGGCAAAACAACGGCTTGCCCGCGAGGAGGCGTTTTTCGTCAAAAAGAAAACCCTCGAAGAACTTCACCACCATCATGGATCCTCGCGATACCGTACACAGTCGTCCCATCCGACTCAAAGGCATAGAAGCGATCGGTCTTCATCAGGGGACGCACGCAGGAGGAGTACAAGCGCTGGACCTCACCAAAGTAGTCGGTCACCATCACCCAAACACGGCGGAGCTCCACGGATGCGGTATGATCCTGAGGGCACATGCAAACTGACTACAGCTGCTAAAATCTCCATTGATGAAGCATGGGATAGGCTGCAGCGGTACAACGCCCAAAGCTGGAAAAAGCGAGTTGACCGTGCGTACCACAGCCAGAAAATTGGGATGCAAGAGATAAGGGGAATATTCTGGGGTAACGACGACCTCCAAAATGCCGACGGGAGCGAGCCTATAATTGCTATGCCAGATCGTCCAGGCTTAATGTCTGCATTGATCAGTGACCTCCATATTGTCATCGACCGACCCTCATTTCCCATCCATGACTACCCACAATTTCTACACAGGGTCGGAAAAGGTATGCCCCATGATATGGAGTATACGCTGCTTATTCCCGTGGGCCTACAGATTGATATGGGCGAAGCTCGAATGACACTGCGAGATTATCCATTGCCTTTGTTGCACGTACCAGCGATTCGTCCCGGTCAATCACCTCGTTTGCCGAGCTGGTCAATCAAAACTGATTTTGTCATTGCCGAAGAATATCGAGGTGACGCATCAACTAAAGAAGTCAAGGTTCAGGTTGTGCCGCCAGAAAAGTATCATGAATCTACGATGAAGCGGGGTTTTGCCATTGACGTTCGCCGTACTGTTTCAGCTGTAAAAACCTTCTCGGACGTTGAGGTGACTATCAACACTAGTGCCCCTACGAGTATAACATGGGGCACCTCTTATCAGCCCGCGATACAAGAAATGATGATGATAGTGGAAGGCTTTACCAAGCCCCAGGTAGACCCGTCAGATAGAACCGGTTTTTGGGACAAGATTCGTCTTATTGTGCACTCGCGGGTCAACGTGGTTTGGAAGGGCGACGGGGATGTTCATTTAAAGCTGAAGGGTATGTGGTGATCTTCTATCTGATAGCAATGCTGATATTTTTGTAAGGTGCTCGGGATCCCTATGTTGTAACCGGCCATGGAGCAGGGTTTGTCATGTGCTGGCGGAATGGTGTACGTTGGGGTATCCATCAAAATAACGACCCCAGAGAGTTCATGACAGTAACGAGCGGTGAATATGTTTTGGCCATTCCGGATTACAGCCACCAAGCTCGAGATACAAACATTCCGTCTGGTCAATATAACGAAAGCGTGTCCAGTACAGGCAGCTATAGAAATGGTGCCATGTTCAAGAAGGTTATCATGAAGCTCTCGGGGAATGTACGCTGGCGTGCAGGAATCGTCTTTGAGCGAAACATCGATCAAGGAAAGAGGTCTTTCGAGTTTATCCCGCACTACCAAGTTACACTTAGAACCCCTGAGCGCGCTAAGGCTCCAGAAGGACAGGTATTAGTACTGGCTTGTCACTGTGGAACACATGCTGATCTTCTCGCAGGCCTATGATGCTTTCGAAGGGTTTCGCAGTAACCACATTCATCTGTCAGTAGCGGTAGCTGCGCCACTCGACCGTGATTGGACGGCGACAAATATCAAGCCATCGACGAGCTACAATGCTGTACATCTGAGTCCTCGTTTTTTTACCCATTTCTACAACTGGTGGTCAATGTTCTCTGGGGTTATGTCGCTCCCCATCCGACAAGGAAAACTTTTCCCTGGCATTGAGAAATCGAGTAAAAAGTTCGGTCGCCACCTCGCAACATTCAAGTATAACCTGCTTCTATCGCCTCTCTTTATTGCCCATGTCTACAAGCACAAAGATGCCGAGGACTACTCGGAAGACCTTGTCTCTGCCACTGGCTTGAAACTCCGCCTTGATCGCTTCATACTGGACTTGCATCAACGGCGTGAGGAATTCGCAGCTCAAGGCAAAGGTCGTGCAAAGCACATAAAGACCAGCGGCATGCGAATAAACCAAGCACAGCTGGACTTTGTTTCCGCGGACATACGGGCGGTATCTGCAAAGATTGCGGGCACCACATCCGAGGACGTAAAAAATGCTACGGATGATGACCTTGTATATTATCAAGAGCCTCCTGCAGCAGTCGACATGTCACGCTTTACGATCCCAGATAACGACTTCGACTGGATAGACATGGACGACTTTGTCGAGCTGGACTGGATTCTACCAGCTGAAACAAACCCGGAAACCAAGATAATGCCCTTGGCATTTGCCCCTCGTTTTACGTATTTTCGGCAGACTGATCATCCTGTGCCTGCGACTGAAGACATCAGTAGATCGAGCCCTTTTGGTGATGAACCCACACATTATTGCGCCATGTCAGAGGACAATGACCCTCGTAGAGTACAGTGTGAGCTACTGAAAGAGCGCATATCAGTCATTGATGGACAACTAGAAGCGCATAAAAGGACGTTAGGCGAGCAAGAGCTTCGTGTAATCCGAGACTCTTATCGAGACGGGAGCCTTAAGGACCGCTATGAGATGTTGAGTGAGCAAGGTAGAAGGCTTGCAAAGAAAAGACAGTTCCTGCAATCAATGTATCATCGTTTATCCCGGCGTGTTGAGGCAAACACATCTTGGAAAACTACCATTGACGATACAGCTGAACAGGACATGGCTGCTAACGGTTTGCCAAACGATGATGCTGGCCTTGAAATGGACGAGATTGATACAGCACCTCTTTCGAGCTTCACCGATGACTTCAACAACCGTTTCATTATTCACAATGCGCAGATAAAATGGAGCAACTCGTTAAGAAATATTATCTTACGTTATGTCCATCAAGTCAGCCAACGACGAGGTTTCATCTACTACATGTCACGGACAGCCGTCAAGTTCATCCTCGACATTGTCGAAGAACAGAATAAGAACAAGCAAAGGCGTGCTCATAGCTCAGAACCAGCAACTCCTTCTTCCGACACATCGCACACAGCTTCTCATGATGTCGAAGAACCTGCCGTCTCAGGTGTGGAGGATCGTATACAGGAGCTACTCAACGATGGGAAGAAATTCGTCAGTGCTAACGATCCTACGCAGACCGAGGGAGCTCGAACATCAAGTATAGGAAACCTGAACAAAGATATCTCACAGGGCTTTACGCCGTTTAATAGTTACCATGTCCACATGGCTGCACCACAGATTCAACTTCAAAGTGAGAAGAACGCAAAATCAGTTCTACTCGTTACAGCCAAGAGTATGCAACTCAAGGTCATTCAAATCATGGACAAAGACCGAATAGCCGACGACGTTAGTGGACTGGTACAGCGACGCTTCTCCGTGGATATGGATAGCGTTCAGTTCTTTGTCACGAACCAGAAGACATTAATGCAGTTCCTCAATCTATACTCTGGAAACCGCTATGGCACACCAAAGGGCTCTGCCTGGCCTCCCTGGGTACCAATTGAGGTGAACTTCGATTTTGAATTAAACCCATTTGGATTCTCCAGAGTTGTTCAACGAACATCTGCAAGCCTTCGATATGATAAGTATAACACTCTACGGTTGAAGTACAATGATGAGCTCACAAGTGGAAAACGTGGACAAACACGCAAACCAGAGAGTTTGGAGAGTAGGATCGATCATCTTTGGATTGACTTTCCGCAAATTCGCGCTGTTTGCGACTCTACACAGTACTACGCTATGTATATGGTAGTTCTTGACTTACTTATGTATTCCGAGCCACTGGAAAAGGTTCGAAGTGAGCGACTCGAGAAGATTATGCTGGCTTCCGACTTTAGCGATTTGAGTGGAGCGCCTCAAATGGTAACCAGCCTTCAAGAGAGAATAAGGCAGCTGCAGGAGATTAGAACCCATTTTCAGATCCATGCCAAATACCTTGATCGACAAGGCTGGTTGGATCGTTTGTCGATTGAGCGTGATCTAACAAGCTGCGAGGACGAGCTGTTTTTCATGATGAAGGCTATCACAACTTCCCAGCGTAAAAATGACGATCGCACACCGGCCTCGCAAAGCAATGCATTGCTGCGCTGGTACTTCTCCGCATCCGAGATCGTTTGGCACTTGATGAGGGAAAAAACTGAACCATTAATGGAGATCCAACTACGAAACGCCACGTATGATCGTACAGATAACAGCGATGGCTCTAATCACAACACGATGGAGATTGAACGGCTTCACGGCCTCAACCTTCTTCCAGACGCTCTATACCCGGAAATGCTTGCACCCTACTCTGAGAACGGCAAGCAGTTTATCGGAGGTCAGAGTCTTAGAATGCTCAGCATAAAATGGCACATGCTTGAAGCTATTGCCGGTATTCCGGTCTTGGATCAATTTGAAGTAAACCTATTCCCTCTAAAGATCCAACTAGAATTAGAAGTAGGCCAGAAGCTTTTCGAGTATATCTTTCCCGGAGTGAGCCCGAAGAACGGCGGAAAGGGAGGCTTCTCGTCCTTCGCGATCAAGCCGAAACGTCCGGAGCAAAGAAACGAGAACGACTCCGACGACGAAGCCCAGTATGACGCCTCTGACACGACACTGCCTGACGATAACGTGTCCAGCGATGAGCAAGGATTAACAACCCGACCTGGATCTTTAGAAATGAGGCTTCGCCCAACCAGGGCTTTACCAGAAACCCATACGCAGAGGAACGGAGCTACTGGAACAAGTGGGGAGCCTCATCACTTTAGACTTTTTCGGCATAGCAACCGTTCGCTCTCGCCATCAAGGCTACAGTTTTCGTCAACAGCGCAATCCATTCGGGCCCACAATGCCACGCTATCGCGGGAGAATCTCAGAGCAAGTGCTGGCCAGTCGCACGAAGCCTCTTCATCGAACCTATCAGCCTTGAATGGTTCAGAGAAACATAGAAGATTTAAGCTCCCTCGAAACATGAGCAAAGATAAAATAGCGGAAAAGGAAAAACCTTCAGACGATCTTACCGAGATGATGTCAAGAGCGTCGAATTTCATGACACTTGCATATGTCAAGATTCCAAGCGTTGTGCTTTGCTTGAGTTATAAAGGCAAAGGCGATCGCAACATTGAGGATGTCCATAATTTCGTCTTCCGCATGCCTGTTCTAGAATATCGGAACAAGACCTGGTCAAACCTTGATCTTGCATTGCGACTCAAAAAAGACGTCATTAGGGCGCTCATCTCTCACACTGGCGCTATCATTGGCAATAAATTCTCCAAACAACGTCCGACGAAGAATCAAGCAAGCCGTTTACGGGAATTTGCAAATTCTTCATCCGTGCTACCCAACAGTAACAGTCTGACCGATCCCGTAACTGGAGCTTTGAGCAGCATATATCACCAAAGCTCGAACGAGCGCGGAAATTCTCCTCGGCGGTCTTCTTTCACGGATTCAGATAGCCATCTGAACAGGGTTGACTCTTTTGCTTCCAGTGCTCAAAGCTCGATAGTAGCTACCAGCGCATACACTGCTGAGCCATCGATAATAGGTGAGCCCGAGGCTGAAGCGAAGGATCAGGTATGTCAGCGTCAAACATTTTCCAATCATTCTATAAGCTGACATGGTGACAGGATCATGGGACCTTTCGCAACTCTTTAATACGGCGCTTTACACATGACAGCCAGAGAACTCAGTCAAGGGGCGGTGCTAGCGAGGATCCAGAGGATAGGTAAGTCATCGATGAGCGGGATCTTCTTCTTTGAATTACTGGGACTGACATACGATAACAGCACTCGCAAGAAGCGTGCCCTACTCCTCGGCAAGAAATTCGTCGACTCGCTAAAGTAGCGCCTTTCCTGATGACTTTGTCCATACACCCTTGATATCTTTTCTCGGATCACATCTCTTCAGTCAGGCTTCTTCGATTCAATTACACAAACGATTCGTTCTCCAACAATACCCCTCAACCTCTCCCAAACACCACCAATCTGACCCCCAATAACCCCTCGATGTACCACCACCTCTTAGGCTCCTTCACACTTTTCTTTGTACAATATCCAGTGATTCGGTTTTGGATTACGAAAGGATTCCCATTTAGATCTGGGGGCCGAGGAAGCTCTTGCATTTGCGGGCGTTAAACCTGCGGCGGCTGCAGTGGCCGGCTCGTACTTCAATTTCTTTCGCCATGTTTTCGATTCTTGTAGATATTTTTGGCGGATTTGAGGGTTGATGTTGAGAGGGCTGTGGACTCTTTGAGAAGCATTATCATGCGTATTTGAATGATAATCTGAACAAAAGTCGATTAGTGGTCTTTGAAACCGGCATGAGAGCAAACACGGCTAACCTCTTGTGACAGAAACCCGATCATTTTGCAAAATGTCTTTTACTACAACCTAGATTACCATACCGCGTAAATAACCTCGCACTCTCGTAAGACAGAGTCCGTCACATTACAATATCTCGCGCGCTAAAGAGAAGCAAAGTTCACCACCTGGTCCTTCCACTGCCCAAAGCTGCGCCATCCGCAGAAGCCGTACTAAAAGCGCTCCGAGCCGTTGAGTATAACCGCACAAACTATCTCTTACAGGCTCGAGCAAGAAGCGCAATACTTCTACCAAATTCTTGACCTGAAACAGTATAAATGTTTTTCAAGATTCCGTTGCTGAAGTTGCAAAGCTGCGCGGTATACATTTCTCAATCCTCAGACAACAACTTTCACAAGGCAACTATTTATGTTTTACTTGGCGATCGTCATCATTTTCTTGAATCTATCTCTTTTCGCACCAAGTACAGCTTTTCCTGCCACTCTAGTGAGTTCCACCGGTGACTTCACCCTTCCTAGCTTTCCGTCTGCCGTCAACCACAACCAGCCGAATTCCACCCATGACCAATATCTACCTACCGCTCCTCAACCAGTGAACCAACCCACATGGACGTGGAAAGTCGCCTGCAATCTCGGGCCCGGTACCCCACTCGATGAATTTGTTTGCCCGAGAGCTATCAACAAAATCCTTCTTCAAACCGGCAGCGCCAATATTGAAACCTTTGGCACTGAGGGAACATATACCGGCCCACGTATCTGGGCTTGGGGCACATGTGGGATCTCGATAGACGTGAGCCACGTACGAGCCCTGAGGAACAGCTTACTGCTTTTTGCAAAGTCGGCTGCCTCAATTACGGATCTTTGTGATAAGCCAGGATCATTGTACCATGGGGGGGTTTGCGATTTCTCGGACCCGTCTGGCTCGCAGTATTTACGGTTAACACTGGCAAGGATCCCAGACAGTCTGTCATCTGTTCCAAGTATATCGTCCACGCCTGCTCCCGCCAATGCCACGGCACTGCAGACGGAGAAAATCACGTGTAGCGATGGCTCTGGCTATCCAGTCTTTGACCTAGACTGCCTGATGGCAATCGATCAAATGCTTCTTCAAGTCGACAGCACTAAAATATACCGGTTCGGGCTCTTGTCGACCTACAGCGGTCCGCACGAATGGGCACATCACACGTGCAGAATCTCTCTGTTTGAAAACCCTGAAAAATTCTATATGGGTTCCATTGCAGAATTCACTACGTTTGCTGCCACCATTTCTTCGGATTGTGACCTACCCGGCAAAACGTATCACGGTGGGACTTGGGCAAGTCTGGCGACTGGCGATGGCGTGATCATAATACAGGTGAAGGTCGCTGGGAACGACTTCTCTAGTCTGGCGTAATGGGAACAGCGGAGTTACAGGATATTTGATTTGGGCGGGGGGGTCGGTAAGGGAAACACGGTTCTTGAGAGACTATAAAGGGCTTTGACGGCATCAAGGGGTTTCATTACTGTCAGCCTGACCATTGACGAAGCATTCGAATCTAAAGCAGACACGATTCCAGTATCCGAAATGTCTGCAATATTTCGCAAACCAGTTCAAAAGCCTAATCCACTTGCCGAAAGCAGAAACAATCATCTTGAAAGCACAATCCAATTCTCTGATATCACAAGACTCCCTCCTGGACCATCCCCCAATGATAATCAACCACCTCCTTATCTCGTTATACTACCCTTTCAACCTCAAACTCCGACAACCCGCTTGCCCCCAGAATCTTCTTCTAAGCACTGAAACATGCACCAAAATCGTCCTTTACATCCTTATCCCCTCCTTAAAAACCCCCCCCCCAAATCAAGATGCTTTTTATCTTAGAACATTTCAATTTACTGTTTTAATATGCAAAGTTGTAGGGTTTTGGATAACAAAGATATGTTCGATCATGTTTTTTAAGACTTGACATGTCACATTCATATAGCCTCAGATATTATAGTTTTTGTATTCTAATCCTTCTTTCCATCCCCTTCTACCCTCCACTCCTATACTCCACCCCTTCACCCCCTTTCACACCCCTCCATCTCCTCCCTCTTCCATCATCCCTTCGTCCCCCTCCCGCGCCACCACACCGCTCTTCCTCCGCCGCATTACAATACCCCATGCCCCCCTCCCCCCCTTCCCCCCTTCCCCCCCTCCCCCCCCTTCACCCCCCCCCAACCCCACCATCGCCCCCACAAAAACCAATCACACGTCCCAAACCCTTACCCGCATTCAAAGGCAATCCCCAAACCTCCTCATTCATATCAATGCCGAATCAACTGGTTTTTGCAAAGGGTGGTTAGGATGAGAGATGAGAGTGCGAATGGATAGGAAGAGGGGGATGAGCACGAGGGAGAAAAAAAAAAGGGGGGGGGGGGAAGGAGGGGACAGAGGGGAAAGGCGTTTTGGGTTGACGGTGGGATGCAATGATAGCTAGAGCTTCAAGGAACTCAGCGACAGGTTCGAATACTTCATAACCCCTTTCTCAAGCAGCTGGAGCTTAAGACCTCCCCACCCCCGCCCCCATCAATCAATCAATCAATCTGTTGGAAATAAGGGAGTTGGTTGGTAACCTTCGCCTCATAGGGCTGGGAGGGCTTGGGGCCGCTGGTAGAGTTTTCAACCTTCCACCTCCTACAGTAGATAGATAGCCTCCTAATAATAGCTAACAACCTAAATATCAAATATGCCCCTCATATGACCTCGTATTCCAACATCCCCCATCACATAATTCACAACCCCATCACACAACAAAAACTCCACTCCGGTCACATTATTATCCTCAGTGCAACCGCAGCCACCCTATCGACCTCGGCCAAACTCGCGGACCTCGGCAGGGTTGGAGAATAAAAGAGGATAGGGGATGGTAAAAGGGGTCACGCCACGCCCACAAAACCCCGTGCAAAGAAAAAGAAAAAGAAAAAATCTCACAGCGCCCTCCCTCCCCCCTGCCGCAAACAGAGAAAGAATATCCACCTTCCTCCCCCAAAACCCATCTGAAAAACTTCTGCAACCCCTTCCACCCCCCCCCAAAAAACAAACATCAAACCAACCAAACAACCCACCAAGAACCCTCTCCCCCTCTCCCCCCTCATCCCCCCCCTCTTCCCCCCACCCCTTCCAAGTCCCAACAATCCCGAACATGAAATATTTCTAGCTAGGCAGAGTTACATAGTTCAGTCGGCCAAATGAGTTTTTTGATGTTTTTTAGGGCAAAATTTAGATGGCGAAATCAAGTTTTAAAAAGCATGGTTTGGGTTTTTTTTGGGTTTTTTTTTGGGGGGGGGGGGAGGAGTGGTGGAGAGAGAGGGAGATGAGAGAGGGAGATGAGGAGATGGGGGGAAGGAGTGGGAGATGGGGAGATGGGGGGAAGGAGTGGTGGAGAGGTGGAGAGAGTGGGCTGAGAAGGGGGGGGGGGGGTTAGATGGATTATGGGGGGACGAGGGGGGGATTTTTGTGGTAGGTAGATAGGTAGATAGATAGATATATACACACACACAACAAACTCGCTCCCAAAAGAAAAGAATCCAAGAAATTCGTTTCTGATTTTCTCTCATCTATGTACATATCTTTGGGAAACCCTTATATCCCCCCCCCCCCCACCAAAAAAGATACATTATCATCGAACGAGAAGAATTCTTCAGGAATGCCGAATGGCGATTTTAGGTTTGGTTGCTTGCGAGAGAGAAAATACCAGGGGGGGTACTTGTATGCAAGGTTGAAAAACAAAGATTCGATGATTGAGTTTTGCCGAGGTTCCGAATTTTATTTTTGGGGATGGGGGGGGGATGCCGGGTCTGAAAGATGGGGCTTCCTATATCCATGTATGTACAAAACACGTTAATGGCGTGACAGGGGGGGTAATCGATCGATCGATCGTTCAAAGCCCCCCCTTCGTTCCTATTCCCGGACTCGGGAAACGTTTCACCTACAGGTACGACTGCTCGATCCGCACCGTCTTGACGATATTCCCAACCCCCTGCTCCATCTCCTCGCCATACTCCCCGCCTTCCCTCCGGCCTTCCCTTGCGAGCTCCGTCGACGACGCTCTCGCCCCGCCTATGATCCCCGTGACCACGGCCGTCTGCGGCACCTTGGCCCCCAGCGACGCGCCATTGTTGGCCCCCTCGCGCAGCTCGAGGTAGTCGCCGTTGTGGAAGAGGGTCTGATCGTCCGAGTCGTGGGGTTGCTTGCGGCGGTTGTAGTAGGATTGCGCGCCGGCGCTG
>JAABUL010000435.1_pt1 | contig 89429 bp, 72 predicted proteins | sample 5559151 | NCBI WGS metagenome assembly JAABUL01 (sample SAMN10711876, study PRJNA513368) | rock metagenome | isolation source: Antarctica rocks | place: Antarctica: Victoria Land, Pudding Butte sud | reverse complement strand
CCAGACCGTCGCCTTCTCCTGCGCTTTACCAATGAAGAACACGCCTTCTTGCGTGGAGAAGGCGGCGAGATACTCCTGCGCGACCTCGTCCTTGCGTTGCCCATGCGGGAAGGTCAGCAGCGGCACGTCCTCCGTCTGGGCGAAGCGTTCCAGCGCTTTCACGAAGGCCGTGGTGAGCGGTTCCATCAGCGCCGAGGAGGCGAACGTGGCTCCGCGCATCTCGCGGAAGAAGCCGACCACACCCCCGATGCGTTGCAATTTGGGCACGTACACATTGAGGTACAGGCGGTCGATACTCTCCACTTCGAGGGTCACGCGCTCCCGCAGGATGTGGGCGACGGATTGTGCTATGCTCATGGTGTCCTCTGGTTGTGGCCTGCTCTTCGGGGCAACTCGACCGCTTGGCGGTCCTCTCTGGAGACGGTATACCGTACTCCGCATGTGCCTGCAACCAGAGGCTTTCCCCCCCCCCCGCATGCCCCCAGCCGTCCATGCCTCGTCGGTCTGAGGCGGAGCCTCGTTAGTAGTCTGTCACGCGATCTTTGATAAGTTCGCTGATCGAAATTGAGCGTCCAGCTACTTACAAAACAACGGTTGACGGACTACTAGTTGCTACTGCGAAATGACTACTTGTATAGTCATGGTCTACTGCGAAAAAACACTGCATGAGAAGCCTCTTGCTGTTGTGACCGCCATTTCTCAGCCGCAACCAGTACTATGGTACTATGCATTGAGAGGGCCAGCTGTTCCCGGTCGACATTATAGTGTTATAGTCGGGCATGGTTCAGATACGTGTTGACAGTTCAGGCGCGATTGGGGCGGCTGCTACGCGCGAATTTCCGATCCGCCTCGCGCGAACTGTCAACATATTTCCAGGCGCAAAATGAACCATGCCATATTGATGCCGTTAATCCTTATGGCTTCTGGCGTCTCCAGTATCTCGAACGTATCCATGCTATTCTGCGTGCGGTCCGTCGTTACTGCCCACCTGGAGCACGGACTTTGGAAATCGGCGCGGCTCAGGGTAACATCAGCCTATTGTTGGCCGAAGCTGACTGTGATGCGACTGCTGTAGATATGAGAGAAGGCTTTCTCAGCTACTCGCGTAAGAAATATGAACGCGGGGCCATGCATTGGGTCCGCGGCGATGCCTTCCAAGTTTCGTTTGAAGCGGGGTTCGATGCAGTTATTCTCGCTGAGATTGTTGAGCATGTTGCTCATCCAGATGATCTGATTGCTCGCTCGCTCAGATTGGTTACTCCTGGCGGCTTTCTGATCCTAACAACGCCAAACCAGCGGTTTGTACGAGAAAGTTCTCCCTCTTACAAGGTCGCATGCACGGATATGGCGCGTATGGAGGCCGAACAGTTCGGTCCTGCGGGCGAGAACCACTTGTTTACGCTCACCATGGATGAGCTACGTTCTATGGTCCCTTCCAGTGGGGTAGTGAGAGAGGAGGTGTTCGTAAGTAGCATTCTTTACAATAGCCACATGCAGGCGCTGTGGGATAACGCTCCAGTGCGGTCTCTCCTCACCCCATTGGCTCATCGCTTACGGAACACCCCTTTAATTCGCAAGTTCGTCAATGCCGGCTTGCTTATGGTCGTGCAGAGGAAAAGGGACATGTGAATATAATTCTGTATTGTCCCGTTCCATGCCCAGGTTGAGCCACGAGGGATGGAATTGATCCTATGAAGGTCGCAATCGTCCACGATTACCTTGTGCAGCGAGGCGGCGCCGAGCGCGTGGTTGAGGTTTTCCACGAGATGTACCCCGAGGCGCCCATCTATACCTCTGTCTATAATCCAGATACGACGTGGCCCTCGTTTCGCGATATGGACGTGCGCCCGTCGTTCATGCAGCGGATCACGCGCTCCAATAAGATCAGCAGGGCGCTGCTGCCGCTCTATCCTGCCGCCTTTGCCTCGTTCGACCTGCGCGGCTACGACCTTGTGTTGAGTTCCACGACGGCCTTCGCCAAGGGCGTACACGTACCCCCGGGTGTCCCGCATGTGTGTTACTGCAACGCTGTGACGCGCTTTCTGTGGGATGCCGATACGTACTTCGACCGCCAGGGCGCCCACCGTGTCGTCCGCTTCGGCGTGGGCGCGCTCGGCGCGTTGCTGCGGCCCTGGGACTATGCGGCGGCGCAGCGCGTGACACAGTTCGTGGCCGGCTCCGCCAATACGGCGCGGCGGATCGAGCGCTTCTATCACCGCGATGCTATCGTGTGCCACTCGCCAATTGACGCCTCGTGTTTCACGCCCAATGCGAGGGTGGAGGATTTCTTCTTTGTCGCGTCGCGCCTCAACGCCTACAAGCGCGTCGATGTCGCCGTGCGCGCGTGTACTCAATTAAGCCTGCCGCTGATTGTTGCTGGTGAAGGACCAGACCGTGCGCGTCTCGAAGCCCTGGCTGGGCCTACCGTATGTTTCCTCGGTCGTGTCTCCGATGATCAGTTGCGGCGCCTCTACGCAACGTGTCGAGCTTTTATCGTTGCCGCCGAGGAGGATTTTGGTCTCACTCCTCTTGAAGCCAATGCGGCAGGGCGGCCTGTTATCGCTTATGCGGCTGGCGGAGCGCTTGAGACGGTGGTAGAGGGGATAACGGGTACGTTTTTTCATGCGCAGACGGCGGATGCTTTGGCGGAAACGCTTGCGCGCTTCGACGCGGATTGCTATGATCCAGAGGCGTTACGCACGCACGCCATGGCTTTCGACAAGGAGCGATTCAAAGAACGCTTGCGCTCAATCATCGACCAGATATCGCGGCGCCACAGGACATACGCAAGGAAATCTTACAGATCATAAACGTCACCAACGCCTTTAAGCGAACACCTTAATCCGGTGTGTATTCAATAGCCAGGCGATCTCATCCCGCTCGGGCACGCCGTCGAGATCGACCCCCATGCTCACGTTGAGCAGTTCGACGCCGCGCGGCTGGCCATTCTTCGCATAGTCGATGACGCGGTCAGAATCAAGTTCCTTGCTGTGAGTTCGCGGCGCATCGCGCAGTGTAATGTACACGGCGTCGGCCTCGGGATCATGCTTTATGCTTGCAGCCATGCGATACCTCCTGACGCCTTTAGTCGGATACGACGATGGTGATGACGAGCGTCGGCGTCACGCCTGCCGCGACCACGACACGCACCCGACGCTCGCCCAACGACCCGACGTAGTTCGGGTTACCCTTACGATCATGATACATCGTGTGGTAGTTCGCCAGGATGCGCTCTACGTCGGCCTCGGTGACATTGCGTTCGGCCAGGCGCTCACGCGCGTGGATGGTATAGCGTATCGTCATTGGCCGGCCGCATCGTTGAGCTTGTCTTCATGTTTGGTCAACTCGTCGTACACCCCCATAACATCGCGGGCGTTCTGATGTAGATCGAACATGCGTTCCGCGCGCGCGCGCCCCGCCAAGCCCATATGTCTGGCAGCCGCGGGATCGGCGAGTATGCACAGCATCGCCTCTGCCAGGGCGTCCGCATTGCCCATTGGCGTCAATTTACCGGTTTCGCCGTCGGCTACCGTCTCCAGCGGCCCACCCGCCGCCGCGGCGATGACGGGGCGGCCCAAGGCCATTGCTTCGATGGGCGTCAGGCCGAGTGGTTCGGGCAGCGTGCTGGAGTGCACCACGATATCGGCCGCGCCCATGACGTCCGGCACGTCGTCGCGGAAGCCCAGGAAGCTCAACGCGTCGCCCAGCCCGCCGTCGATGGCCAACCGCTCCAGTCGCGCCCGATAAGCGGGTGGGTCGAAGGCGCTGTCGCCGACGATCAGGAAGCGCGCCTCCGGCAGCCGCGCGTGGACCCGCGCCGCCGCCTGGATGAAGATGTCATGACCTTTCCATGGCGCCAGCCGGCCGACCATCACCACGACGAGGGCGCCGGACGCTAGCCCCAGCTCCGGGCGCACACGTTCGCGGCCCGCTGCGGCGTTTTGGGGCGAGAAGCGTTGCAGGTCGATTCCGTTATGCAGCGCGACTACTTTATCGGCGCGCACTCCCGCCCGAATCAGTTCCGTGCGAATCGCCCCAGAGTTGGCGATGACGCGGGTCGCGAAGAGATTGAGGTAGGCCACGACGACGCGGCGTAGCGGCGAGGAGTAGTGATCGGGTGAGACGAGATCCTTGAAATCCCAGACCACCGGCAGACCGAGTAGGCGCGCGGCGGGAGCAGCGATGAGCCCCGCCTTCATGGCGTTGATGTGGACCACCTGGGCCTTGGCGCGCCGCAGTTCCTGGACCATGACGCCGATCGCGCTCGCCGTCGCCAGGCCCGCCGCGCTCAACGATCTGGGTCCGAAGGAAAAGGATGCGCGGGCCGCCCCCATGATGTAAGGGGGTAATGTCAGGGGCGCCACGCGTAGCCCGCGCGCACGCGCCAGGTCGGGTAGATCACCCGTGGGCGGGCAGAGCACAGTTGCCTGGTAGCGATCAGGGTCTAATGCCGCCATCAGGCTTGTGCCGTAGATTTCGCCGCCGCCCAGCACGGTCGTGACCGAGACGAGCACGACCCTTTTAGCGGCCATGCGCGTCACCCCACTGAATCTTGTGCAAGACATTGTCGTACACCGTCTCTGTTTGGCTGACAACCGCTTCCCACGTATAGGTCGTTAAGACAAGCGCACGCAACACGTCCACGTCAATCTTTCCCTCTACCCCGCTGACGTAGCGCACGATCCCCTTCGCGATGGCGTCCGCGCTCGTACCATCCAGAATAAGCCGCGTGTCAACCTGGGCCAGCAGTTCGGGTGTCGCGCCGATCGGTGTGCCAACTACGGGCAGTCCCGACGCAAAGGCTTCAAGCGTGATGAGGCCGAAACCCTCAAGCGCGCGGGTCGGCAGCACAAACAGATCAGCAGCCTGGTAGTACAGCGGCAGGTCCGCGTCGGCGATGAAACCTGTAAACAGGATCGACTGGCTGAGACCTAATGCGGACGCCTGTGCCTCTAATTGTGGACGCAGCGCTCCCTGGCCTACGATCACGAGGCGCGCCGTGGGCGCCTCGGCCAACACGCGTGGCATTGCGGCGATGAGGTTGTCGAGTCCCATACGCGCGGCCAGCCGCCGCACCGTGAGTATGATGGGGCCATCGAGCGGCAGCCCAAGCCGGCGCCGGATGTCTGCCTTGGAGGTCGTGGGCGACGTGAAGTAGCGGTGGTCCACCGCGCCGGGCACGAGCGTGATCGCCGCGTGGGGGACGCCATACGACCGAGTCAGCTGCCCGATCGAATAGTCGCTGAGGGCGATTATATGGTCGGCGCGGGCAAGCGATCGCCGCTCGATCAGGTCGCGGCCGTGGAAGACGGCCCACCTGCGCAAGGCAGGCGCGATGGCGGACGCTCGTTCCGTACCGGCCTCGGCCAAACCCTCGGAGGCCCATGGCCCGTAGAAGCTGCGTATGGTCGCGCGCGCGAGGGGCGTCGGGGGCGGCAGCAGGGCCGGTAGGTGCGAGTAGGCGAAATGTGCGTGGAGCACATCGAACGGCTCGCCAGCTTCGCGCCGTAGCGCCACGAGCGTCTGGTAGCCCTCAGTAACTAGCCGCGGCAGGCCGCCGGCCCACCCACGCCTATTGCCGTAGCGCCGGATGTGGACGCCGTTCTGCTCATCGGCGTCCGGCTCATCGCCGTGGAACCGAGGCGCCAGCACCGTCACACGATGCCCACGGGCCGCAAGCCCCTCCGGCAATTCTTTGATGACCCGCCGGCTGCCGCCTGGAGCATCACGGTACAGCGCCTCGGCCAGGAAGATGATACTCAACGCCATATCTACCGATCCCCCCGCACGCAACCGCCGTGAGTGCGACCGGACCTGGACGTGGTGACGCGCTGCATGATCTCCTCGAGGCGTGTAGCAAGCATGCCATACGTATAATGGCCGAGGACGTAGTCGTACCCGTGTTGAGCCATATCCTCTAGCGCTTTGCGCTCGCGCATTGCGACAGTGAGACAATCAGCCAGTGCGCTGGCATTCCCCTCAGGGAAGACCATGCCTCCTCCGGTCTCGCGTGTGAGCAGTGGCAACTCGCCGTTGTCGGACGTGATGACGGGCGCCTTGGAGGCCAGCGCCTCGATCACGACGCGCCCGAACTGCTCCTTATATCCGTTATGCGCCACAGTCGGGACCACGAGGGCATCGAGGTCTCGGATGGCCGTAGGTACCTCGATGTGGGCGATGGCGCCGTGCCAGCGAACCATGCCGTCCGAGAGGGAGAGTTCCTGTTGGAACTCTTTCATCCAGGCGAGGTAATCGTCTGTGCTCGCGCCGTAGATGTGCACGACAAGCCTTGCCGCGCCTTCGCACTGGGCGCCACGATTACGCAGCAGCGCGATAGCCCGCAGGAGGGTTTCCAAACCTTTCTCGGGCGCGATGCGTCCGACGAAGCCGAGCTTGAACGTGTGGTCATCCTGTCGCCGCGTATCCGCTGGATAGAAGAGGTTGGTATCGACGGCGTACGGTAGGAGCGACGCCTCTCCCGCGTAACCGTTCTCTCTAAGTACGTCGATGCCATAGTTGTTCACCGGGGTGATCCAGTCGGCGTAACGCAGGATATAAGAGTAGATCGCGGAGAACGGCCATGGGTACGCGCGCAGACGGTTCTCATTTGTACGCACGATAAATGGGCAATGCGCGCGACGGGCTTGGGTCGCCCACTGCAGCGTCGCGATCGACCATGGTTCCTCATCGATGTAGACGACATCGGGCTGCCAGCGCGGCAGGTCGAGGTAGGGGCTGAAAGGGTACGTTTGGAAAGCAGTCTTGCCGTACAAGAATACGGGGGTCACACGCAGGGCCAGGCGCTTGTCGCCATGATACGACAGAGGCTCGGCGCGCAGCGGCAGCGCTCCAAAATCGTTGCGCCAGCGCGAGGGCGTCACGAGCAGTACCTGATGACCATGCCGTGCCAATTCAACGAAGAGCCGCCGGTTGACGTCGAGGATGGCCGAGTGGCTCACTGCTAAGAGGCGCACAACGCCTCTTTTCGATGTACCCGCCCTGCTTGCTGGTATACCCGCTCGTACTCCGCCGCGATACGATCCCAACTGTAGGCCGCCGCGTGGCTTAGTCCGAGTGTGCCAAGGCGCTCGCGCCGCTCAACATCCTGCAAGACGCTCAGGATAGTGTCGGGTAGCTGCTCGTCCTCGGCCAGCACTCCGTACCGGCCGTTCCGCAGTATTTCTTTGGCGCCTGGATTGGGGCTCGCGACGACGGGTGTGCCGCAGGCCATAGCCTCTACATAAGGAATGCCGAAGCCCTCATATGTGCTGGGCAGGCAGAACACCCAGGCTTGTTGATACAACGCGACGAGACGCTCTGTGCTCACCTTGCCGCACCAGCGCACCCCGTCCATGGGCTCGCCCGGCTCGCAGACCATCCACAGTTCGGCGTCGGGCCGGGCAGGGCGGATCTGCCGCTGGAACACTTGGAGCAACAGGTCGCCACGCTTGCGGCCTCGCACCGTGCCGACGAAGAGAATGGCGGGGAAAGCGGCGCGCGGCGTGGACGCGGGCCGGAACAAGGACAGATCAACGCCGCATGGGATGACCTCGTCGATGCCCGGCACACAGACCGCCGTATCGTGCGAGATGCCGATCGTGACATCGGCCAAGCGGCTCGACAACGCCTCCAGAGGGATCAGGACCGTTTGCGAGAGACGACGGCGCAAACGGACGGCGCTCTGCCGCTCCCGCTTGGCCGAGCCGTACAAGGTGCGCACCCACGGCAGCGGACGACGCAAGGCGAAGTGATCGTCGCCATGGGCGTGCATCACGTCGAAGCCGCGAAGATCAAGCGCGTTCAAGACGAGCGGCGTGATGGTGAGCCGGCCCGGTAGTAGTTCGCCCCACCGACGCAGCGGCAATCGACGCGCCTCGTACAGCGCATCCGGGGGCGCGGGGTCGTACGAGAACATAGTGAGTCCATGCCCCCGACCGGCGAGGGTGTTGGCGAGTCGGTGGACGACATAGCTCACTCCGCCCTCTTTACCGGACCTGCCGCCGGGCAGCGTCGCATGGTAAAAGGCTATATTCATTGCTGCCCGTCTTGCCGCTCCCGTTGCTCAACGTAGGGCAGGGCGAAACAGAGCCCGGCCAATGCCCAGAAATAAATGTTACCGGGCGCCTGGAATAGAATCGGCCCGGCGACCCATGACGAGGTCAACGCGACGCTCGACGCCGTGCAGGCGAGGGCTACACTCTTAAGTCCGGGGTCGGACAGTCGCCGATAAACTCTCCAGCCCTGCACGACGAACATGACGGCGATAGCGCTCAACAGGATAGCCCCGACGAGGCCAAGCTCGGATAGGATAGCCAGCAGCATGTTATCGTAGCCGATGCTCGTGATCGAAGCGCCGCTGGCGGCGATCACGCTCCCGGAACCGGGCCCGACTCGCCCCATACCCTGCCCCAGCGGATGGTTGAGGGCAAGGGGGATGATCTGCTGGATCAGCGACGTCCGCCCGCTGTCTTTGAGCGCTTGCGCGGGGTTAAGTAGGGTAGCAGCGCGCACGATAGCGGCCCCATTGGTGAGCGAGGCGGCGGCGTTGAGGGCCAATATGGCGAGTCCAAGTCCTACCAGCGTTGGCACGATAGCCCTCCGCCGCCCTGCGAGAACCACCACGAGGAGTCCGATGATTGTGCTGGCGATAGACAGGCGGACGCCGCCGGCGATGATCGATGCCGCTAGCACGACAATCAAAGGCGCGGCCAGGACCACGTTTGCCGTGCGGGCCATGAACGTAGCCCGATAGATCAAGATCGCCATGAGCAGCAGCAACGCTATGATGTAGCTACCACCACCGCCGACGACTGTTAGGGGTAGATACCCCTGGTGTTGCCCACTGGCGTCGATGTAGGCGTTGCCGGGGTTGAGCGCGGCCGTGGCGAAGGCTGGCCCGAAACTGGCGACGCGTTGCGGCCCGATAGCCACGAAAAAGAGGGTGAGGATGGTGCCAAGGACCGCGAGGGCCACAGTCGTCGTGATAAAAACGCTGATTCGCCGGCGCGTACGCAATTCAGTGAAGGCGATGGGGAAAAACACCACAGGCAATATGTACGAGATAATCCCCCCTAGAGCGACGATAGGGGTGGTCAGGGGGGAGAACATCATCAACACCGACAGGGCGACAAAGGCGCCGACTAGCCGTACCAGCGGCAGGCGTGCCAGACCCACTCCGAGATTAGCTCCGTTTCGCCCGCGTTGGGCACTCAGCCATCGAAACAGGACGGATAACAGGACAAGGGTCGGGCCAAGGTGCACGATCGTATTGTAGGCGGCGACGAACTTGAGGAGGGGAGAGAAAGCCGAGTACGTGAAATAGATAATCAAGCCCCACCACGCGGGGGCCAGGAACAGCGCAATGCCGCAGGCGGCGATGAGGGCGATAAGAAAAGGTGTTGTATCGCCCGTCGAAATGAGCGCGCCGAGAGCGACGACGATGACACAGGCGGCAAGGATCGTTAAGATGGGTGTCCGTGACCTGTAGTACGTGAAGGCGGTTGGCTGCATAGACGCTATTTGCCCCCTAATTGTCTATAGGCGTGATCCGCCAGCACATCGTCATAGACGCGCGCGAAGTCGTCCGTCATCCTCTGTACGGTGAAGCGACACTCCACCGTCAGTTTAGCAGCCTCACCCAAGCGCGCGCGCCGCGCGGGGTCGTCAAGGAGGGTCAGGATCGCCTCCGCCAGCGCGGCGGCGTCGCCGGGCGGCGTCAGCAACCCGTCGCGTCCATCGTCGATGATCTCTAGCGGGCCGCCGGCCGCGCTCGCCACGACGGCTTTGCATTGTGCCATGCCCTCGACGATGACTTGGCCGAAGGATTCCCCCTCGGTCGACGCGTGAACTACGACATCGGTCATCGCCAGGATGCGCGTGATGTCGCCGCGCTGACCCGTGAAGGTGACGTTCCGCGCGATCCCGTCGTGCGCGACCATAGCGGTGAGCGTCGCTGGATAATCGCTGTCCTGGCTCAACAACGCGCTGCCGACTACCAGGAAGTGGGCGTTGCTCTGCTGTCGCAGCACCATCGCGGCGGCCTCCAGGAAGACGTGCTGGCCCTTCCCTGGCTGCAAGCGGCCCACCATCGTCACCACCGATACCCCGGTTGGGATGCATAGTTCCTCCCGCAGGGCCGCCAGTGCACCCTCTGACGTGTCGGAGAGCATGGCTGGCTCGACCCCTGGGTAGGCGACGGCCTGCCGAGGAAAACGTCGCGACCGCGTGTATATGCCCAGCGATCCTTGGCTGTACGCGATCACAGCCGCAGTGGGCACGAGCTCGGCGGCGCGCGCCCATTGGTCCGACGGCGCGATGTATTCTTGCACGAGCAAAATCGCCGGGATGCGCGCGAGCGCTGCGGCGAAGCCACCATACAGGTGGCTCTTCCCGCTGCCGCTCTGCACTAACGAGATCTGGTACCGCTGGATGAGGCGCCGCAGGTGCCACAGGACGGCGAGGAGCCTGTGCGGCCCACGGAATCGGCCCGACGGGAACACATACGTGCGGATGCCCCGGGCGCGCATTTCCGCAGCGAGGGGACCTGTCGAGAGCAGGACGACGATGGGCCGATACCCCCGCTTCCGGATGGACGAGGCCAGCTTCAGCAAGACAATCTCGCCGCCGCCACGCTCGGCCACGGGGCTAACGTAGAGGATACCCCTGTCTTCCCTGTCCTTCACCAATCTACCCGTCACCGGACGACCGTGCCGCCTCTGAGTGTCCTCCACAGCGGCTACCCAACCTTCCATAGACTATCGTAGAGCTTTTCGAGCGCGTCGATGAGCGTCGTCGCGCTATATAGCGCCGAGACCCGTTCCAGGCCGCGTCTACCCATGGCGCGCGCCTCCACCGGGTCTTGCAAGAGGCGACAGATCGCGGCGGCCAAGGCGTCGACGTCGCCAGGCTCGACCAGGATGCCGGTTTGCCCGTCGAGCACGATCCGCGCAGGACCCTCTACCCGTGTCGCGACAACCGGCTTGCCTGCGGCCATGGCCTCGGTGACGGCCAGGCCGAACGGCTCACCGAACGCGGGATGTACTAATAACTCGCACATGAACAGGAGGGTGCGGACGGTCTCATTATCGCAGAATCCTGTAAAAATCACCGCATCATTGAGTCCCATAAGCTGCACAGTCTTCTGTATGTTCCTCCCGTACTCCTTGTGCATACCGAAGAGACTTCCGCCGACGATCACAAACCGTGTGTCGGGGAACGCTTGCAGGATGTGTGGCGCGGCTTGCAAGAGAGTGTCGTGCCCCTTTGTTGGTTGTAGTCGGGCCAGCATGAGCACGACGCGTGTGGTAGCGCCCAGGCCGAACTGCGTCCTCACATCCCCATCAAGCGTCGTGGAATCCCCTGTCATGCCGGGTTGAACGCGATCACTGGCGGGGTAAAGCATCGTCGGAGAGGTGACCGTTTTACCCTTGAGAAACACGTCGCGCGTGATGTCCGCACTGAAGACATAACGCGAGGTGGGCAGGCGCAGATAGAGCCACTTGATGATGCTCTGCCGCCAGGAGAGGGCGGTTGGTGGGTCATATATTTGCCAGACGGAACGGCAACGCGCCAACAGCGCCACGAAGCTGCCGTATAAGTGGGGGCCGAACCCGTTGCTATGGACGATGCCGGCCTTCTCTCGCCGGGCGATGGCGGCGATGGCCAGGATGACCCAAGCCACCTTCCACGCGTGCCTACGGCGATGGCGCGGGAACACATAGACGCGTACGCCTAGCTCTCGTAACTGCCCCGCGAGGGGACCAGGTGAGAGAAAGACAGCGACAGGTCGGAAGCGATGGCGGTCCAGGTGGCGCAGATAGGTTCGCAGGACAACCTCCGCGCCGCCTTCTTCCGCGAAGGCATCAATCAGTAGCACCGTCCGCTTCACTCTCACTCCTATACAAACACGATACGCTGGCTTGCCGTCACTGTCGTGACAGTTCCTTGTCCGGACTACGCGGTGTTACTGGCGCTACCGTTGTGATGGGCTCCTCATCCCTATCCAGGCCGCCCAATTGCAGCAACTGCTTACTGATTAAAGGCCAGGAGAACGCACGTTCGGAGAGATCGTGACCACGCTTGCCAAGAGCCCACCGCGTGAGCGGGTCGCGGAGCAAGTCCTCCACGGCCCTGACGTAGCCTTCCTCATCTCCGATTGCCGTCATCGCTACGGCATCCGCGAAGAGGGCGCGATCCGTCGCCGGTCCGACAGTCGTGACAACGGGTAGGCCGTGTTGTAAAGCGGCCATCACCGATCCACGTCGTGTCGAGACGCCATCAAGGAACGGCGAAAGAAAAATGTCCCCACAGCGTAGGTAAAATGACACGTCATTGTCGGAGCAGTATCCCGTGGCAACAACGTGCTGTCCTATCGAGCCATTCCAATCCTTGACCCGTTCAAGAACGGCGTCTTTTTGCTGGCCAATCACCAGCAATACAACAGGATAGCCACGGGTGTAGAGCATTCTAAAAGCACGCAGGACCATGCCGAACAGCTTCCCTTCGTGTTGTGAGCCGAAATAGACGAGGGCTACGTCGTCGGGCTCAATGGATAAGCGCTTCCGCCGCGCGGAGCGTTCCGGCTCGGACATCTCGATCAGCGGAATGTTCGAGAAGACCGGAACAGTGTGCATCTTGCTTTGTGCAAAAGGAAGCCAGCGCCGCAACATGCGCGTGAGCGAGGATGTGCTCGTCGCGACGCGCGTGCAGGAGACTATCAACACGCATAGGGCAAGACGCTGCACGAGGCCGACCGCAAGCAGCCGTGGTCTCTTCGACCAAGGAATGTAGGCTTCATGGACGATAGCGACGACTCGATATCCCTTGAAAGCCAGCCACAGGGCAAATAAGGAAACACTAACTCCAGGACCCCTTCTCCAGTACATATAGGGCACATACTGGATCAGCACGACATCCGGCTGTGCCGCCACAGTTTGCCGATAGAGTGCCGGCATCCCCCTCAGGGACCAGTGCGCGATCGTCGGGCTGATGTGTGCCCCCGGAAAAGTGTCTGCTACGGGACCGGGACGGGTCACCACTGTCGTCCGTACCCCTAGCGCCGCTATCTCGGTGCCCAGGACCGCGGTGTGGCCGGCGAGGCCACCCTTATCGGGTATGTAGTGAGGGCAGATAAGGACGACCGAGGCGCTGTCAATTTTTTTCATGCCGCGCGCCGCCCATATTGCAGATAACAGTCGATGATAGCCGCGCCATAGTCGGCGACGGCATGATGGGTGCGGACAAAAGCCCGCCCCCGTGCGCCGAAAGCACGACGCTCCCCATCGGTCACCGAGACGGCCGATTCAATAGCGCTAGTCAGACCGGCGACATTGGGCGGAGGAACCAGCCAACCAGTCTCCTTGTCGCTCAACCACTCAGGTATAGCGCCTACAGCGAAGGCAATCACGGGTATCCCATGGGCCAGCGCCTCGACGCCGGACAAGCCGAACGTTTCTGGTACGAGTGATGGGACGACGACAGCGTCCGGCGCTAGATCAATGAGCATGCTCACGTTGTCGACCCAGCCAAGGAAGGAGACACGGTCTCCTAGTTGTAGCTCTGTCACCTGCCGTTCCAATGTGGGACGGAATGGCCCTTCTCCCGCAATGACAAGCTCATACGGTTGCTTGACATCGCGCACGGCCTGCAGGAGGATGTGGACACCCTTTTGGCGAACGAGCCGTCCAGCGAACAGGAGACGCGGCACGCCACGCGCGCGCGGTTGCAGCGAGAGGTTCGCGGAGGGCATCGTGCTACCCAGGGGAATGACGGTGATCCTGGGCGCGGGGTAACCGGCGCGCAGGAGTTCGGTGCGCATGTAGTCCGAGGACACGATATTCATGGCGATGTGGGCGTTGACCGCGCGGTGCGCCGTCAACTCGGCCAAACTGCGCGTGACGTAACGCATACGCATGCGGCGGCCGTCGTTAGTGCGGGTACAATCCTCGCGCACGGAACTGAGGAAGCACAGCGGCCCGAACGCCTGCGTGCAGATCGTTTCCGGGCCGTGCTTTAGCTTCTGGCCTCCTGGACAGATTAGAGCCACGGTGTGATGGGTTCGGAAGACGGGGAAACAGTCGCTCAACCTCTTCGTCGCCAGAGGATCGTGCATGTGGTGCAGATGCACGACATCGGGGCGCCACGCCTCGACGGCGGCTAGAGCGGCGGGTAGGGCGTGGAAACGGGCGGGGGACGGCAGCGATGGGAAGAGACCCGGCGCGTATAGACGCTCGACGGCCAGATCGAGCTGTTCCGGCGACGGATTCAGCGGAGAGGAGTCGGCGTCGGCGTGCGCGACAGCTACGGTGTGGCCTTGTGCGACAAGGACGTTGCACAATGTGGCCACCGCCCGCTCGGTCCCGCCGATCGGCCGGATGAGGTCAGTGACGTGCAGAATACGCATCAGGCCGACCTCCTGGTTAAGGCCGCGTCGGCAGTAGGGACCCGCGCGTCGAACGCCGCGAGCATGCGTCGCGCGACGGCCTCCCACGTCCAGTGTCTCGCCACGCTCTCTGTCGCGGCAGCACTCATGGTGAATAGAATGGCGGGTTGATCCAGCAATTGGCGCAAGAGGGCCGCCAGGGCGTGGGGCGAGTCGGCGTCGCACAGCGCGCCTGTAACCCCATCGTCCACGATCTCTGACGCCGCGTTGCGACGCAGGGCCACGACGGGCAAGCCGTAGCGCATGGCCTCAAGATACACTATACCAAAGGGCTCGTACAAGGACGGCATGACGAAGAGCGTTGCCCGTGCGTACAGGATCGCGAGATCCTCTTTACCGACAGGGCCGAGCACCGTGACGCCGGGCTCATCCAGCACAGGCTGGCAGCCTGCGACGATCAAGCGCGCATCGGGAATCGCTTGTCGTAACGTCCTGAAGGCATCGACAAGGAGTGGACCGCCCTTACGCTCCCACTCATACCCGACGAACAGCAACGTTCCGGGTTCGCGGCAGGGAGCTGGGACGGCGGACGAAGGTGGCTTGATGGATGCGCCAAAGCCTACCGTAACGACACGCTCGGGCGTGGCGCCATGCTGCCGAATGATCGCGGCGCGCGTCCATTCGCTGGCCGTGAAGACGAGCGAAGCTTGCCGAAAGACACTGTTCTGCCAGGCCCATTGCTCACGCCAGGTGCGCGCATGGATCTCATAGCCGCCAGGGAAGCCGTGGCGCCGCGCGTAATGCATGATGTTTGCCATGCATTGATCGACGAACAGGGTGACGGTTCGTCCCGGTAGGTGCGCGGGATGCAGGTGATCGCCCATGGCGATCACGCGAGAAACGTGTGGGTAGCATTCCAGACGATGCGCGGCGACCCGACTCTCGTGTGCCCGAGCAAGGCGTGACGGGACAAGACATAATGGTGGCATATGAAGCGTTAGGTGTAGTGCATGGTAATCTACCAGACGCCGTAGTCGCACGGGTTGGCTTTGTATAGGAAGGGTAGCGACGCCCTGAGCAGCTAAGGCAGCCGCAAGGTTAGCCGGGATACCAGACCAGGTATGCGCCTGATGAGGGTCTTCACGGGCAACAAGAGCAATAGGGGCAGGAGTACTTGTTTGCATGAGGCTTGATAAGAGACCAACCATCAGATGAAACACACCCTTATCATTTTCTTGCAACGATGGTGTACAGAGAATTTGGGTTTCTGTCGACGATAGTTGAGGAATACCCACTTGCTGCAAGGGTCTCCTGGACTGCTCCGTCTGTGCCCCCGGACAGAGCGAGTTGCGGCGGATGGACTTCGACTATCCAAATACACGAATGCTTGTCCAGTGTGTGTTTCGCCCCTTTTAACACTTCTAATTCGTATCCTTCAACGTCTACTTTTATAACTGATGGCACTTGGTCTAATTCCCCCAGCAACGAGTCTAATGTCCGCATTTGCACCAACGTCGACGTTATTGCTCTGCCTGGGTTAAGAGCCTCATTAATTTCCGTAACTTCTCGGAGAAATGAAGCTGAAGAGGCAACGCCTTGGGCGAAAAACTCGCTCACCGCGTCCTTGCTACCCAGCCCAATGTTATATGCCTTTACTGCTGAGCAATAGCGCGATGCTTCGGAAAGATGCTCGAATACAGGTGGTGAGGCATCACATGCCACAACCCGCCCAGTAGGCGCAACAATCTTTCCAGCGAACAAACTCCAATATCCTACATGCGCTCCGATATCAATAAACATATCCCCTTGTTTTAAGTTTTGGCGAAGGAGTTGAGCAATATAGCTTTCATATCGCATTCTGAATCCAGGCCAAATTGATAAAGGTAGTTGCAACCATTTGCCATTAAAATATGTAATGCACGAATTGGCTCCACAAACAGGAGCCACATGCTTAACGCTTCTATACGCGATGTTGAAAATCATATTGACCATTTTCATCTAAACGCTCCAATTTCTGGTTGGGTTGTTCCCATACCCCATGACGGAACAGGGCCTGTCCGATCCTGTTGTGGCGAGGACTGAGAATAACCATGCGATAGCCGTTGGTAGTAATCAGCATGTTATGCTGTGGGAAGCCTCTATCCTTAAAACGATCACGCAGTTTCCCAAGACCAGCATGGTGCGCTAGAGAACGAACTGGACGCACAGTGTGTCTCCCTATGCTGTATTTATCCATTGCTCTCCACTCCATACCCGACACCTCTTACCAACCGGCCAAGTAGTTGTGTGGTGAACTGTCCGAATACTTTGTTGCATGCTGCGGATGTTAGATCGCGGCGCTGGGTAATCCAACTCCGATCGTATTGAAAAGCGTGGTACGCGGACGCGAGGGACACATATGTATCGTTTGTTGAGCGATACCCAAAAGCGCACAGCGCATGCCAACGAGAAAGTGCGGCACCGCGCAGTTGGGGAAAGTCAGGATATATCGCCGATGCGTTGCGTAGAATCTTGTTCAGTTTAGCAAATGCAATGATGTTCGGTACGTCCAGCGCCACTGCTGCAGCGAGCAGTTCGTTGGAGAACTGCTGGGGATTGTATATATAGTCGTAGTTGAGCGACGACGCCATATCTAGATATTTTTTCGCTTTGGCCAGTTCGCTGTCGGCGAGATACTCCACCGCGGTCCGAGCTGCGGCAGAGACCAGGCCAGCACTCCTTACTTTCGGCAGGCATTGGTCAGCGAACGGTGTGTCGTAGAACGCGAGCAACGCTTCCACGCGCTCGGCCCACGAAGCGTAGTGGCTGGCGACCGTCTTCCCGCCCGTCCAGGCGCGGAAACACGCGTGAACCCCGTCGATTCGCCTAATTGGGTATCGTGCCGCTAGATGGAGCCAAAGATTGTAGTCCATGACGTAGTGCAACTCCTGGCATAGCCCCCCCACGGCGACCAAAGATGTCCGTTTGACCAAAGCGGATTGGTTGGGTATGCACGATCCCCTGACGATGTCCGACAGTGTGTACGCAGGCGCCGTGCAGCGGCTCAGGTACCGCCCACGTTCGTCCACGACATCGCAGTCTCCAAAAACGACAGTGACGTCGTCTCCGCGATGGCCCTCGACCAGCGCGCTGATCGCTCTAGGTAAGTAGTAGTCATCGGAGTTCTGCCAGCCGATTAGCTCGCCGCGAGCCATAGACAAGCCCTTGTTGAATGCATCGGACTGGCCCTTATCCTTTTCGCTGATCCAGCGGAAGCGATCCGGGTATTTCGCGCCATACTCTCGCAAAATCTCAACCGTACCATCGGTCGAGGCGCCATCGACGACGATGTGCTCGATATAGGGATAGTCTTGTGCCAGCACGCTCTCGATGGTCTGGCGGATATACTGCGCCTGGTTATAGGATGGCGTGATCACCGAGACGAGGAGCCTCTCGTCTCGCTCTCTTCCGTTTAGGCTATTACTTACCCAACCACTGCTATACATCAGTCAACGAGCACCCTTAACACTACGTTCCGGTAGATTAATCGAAATGATCGTGCTACAATTCGTATGCAACTTAGAGTTCGCGGTCCGAGGAGCAATCGTAAGAGCATGAGCTGTGGGATGCGATGCCGCAGCCACCATCGATCATAGGTGAGTGCGTGAGCCGCCTGTGACACTGTTGCGCGGCGTAAGTGTAGATGGCGACTTTGTGATGATCGATATAGGTGAGTGAGCGCGATTAGTTGATGACGATATGGTGTCTGTGCTAACCCTGCCTGCTCCAGCATGGTCACGGCACGCATTGGGATGGTGGCATCGACGCCATGGTCGTCGTACCCTGCCGACAGATTGAGGAGCCGTTCAATGAAGTACGCCCACTGTGATAGAGCGGGGTCATAACGCAAGAGGTGCTGCATTAAGCCTGCCACATCGTCGTCGTATCCACGAAGCAGCGCCTCTACTATCGCATCGAATATGCGGTGTAGGAGCGACGTGTGACCGCGCTGGCGGAATTGCGGAGGAAACAGACGATCATGCAAAGCGTTTTCGACTGTCGCAATCTGTTCCTGTAGATTGCGATAATAGTTGGCTTGAGTTTTTGCAGTAGGTAGGACGCGCATCGCTCCACGCACGCCGGGCATGTAGATGATGCGATGCATAAGCCCTAATCTCAGCCATAGGTCGTAATCCATCGTGTAATGAAGCGTTTTCACCAACCCGCCACATGCAAGGGGAGCATCCCGGCGTACGAATGTTGCTTGGTTTGGAATGTAATCGATCTCTAATAGACGTGCATAATCAAAAGGACCAACTGCTGGCCATTCGCCAAGCACTCTGCCTGCCTCATCGACAAACTGACACTCGCTAAAGACGACCGCAACATCGGGGTGGGCAATCAAATGCCTAATAGGCTCCGCGAACACGTTAGGGTAGTAGTAGTCGTCGGAGTTCTGCCAGCCGATGAACGTACCGTGCGCCAGCTCCAGCCCCTTGTTGAAGGCGTCGGACTGCCCCTCGTCGGGCTCGCTGACCCAGCGGAAGCGGTCAGGATATCTCTCGGCGTAGGCGCGCAGGATTCCCACCGTACCGTCGGTCGAGCCACCGTCGACCACGATGTGCTCGACGGCGGGATAATCCTGGCCCAGCACGCTCTCGATCGTCTCGCTGATGTATGCGGCGTGGTTGTAGGATGGCGTGATCACTGAGACTAGCGGCTCACCGGTTGACGATCTCTCGTCCGCCACGTCGTTTCTCTCCATCTATGATTGCGCCGTCGCGGCGACAAGCTGGCGCTGATGAGCGCGATACCACTCGATCGTCGTGCGCAGGCCCTCACGAAAATCTGTTCGTGCCTGGAAGCCGAAGGAACGTTCGGCGCGGTCCGTGTCGAGGCAGCGGCGCGGCTGCCCGTTCGGCTTGCTCGTGTCCCACGTAATGCGCCCGCTGAAGCCGCACAACTCGGCAATCAACTCCGTCAGATTGCGAATCGTAATCTCGTGGCCCGAGCCCAGATTGACCGGCTCGGCGCCGTCATAGCGCTCCGTCGCAAGCACGATGCCCTCGGCCGCGTCGTCGACGTAGAGGAACTCGCGCGAGGCGCTACCGTCGCCCCAGCACACGATTTCGTCGTCGCCTTTCTCCAAGGCATCGATGCATTTTTTGATGATCGCGGGGATAACGTGAGAGGTTTCCGGGTCGAAATTGTCGCCGGGACCATAAAGGTTGACTGGCAGCAGGAAGATGCCGTTGAAGTCGTACTCGTCGCGGTATGCCTGAGACTGCACCAGCAGCATCTTCTTCGCCATACCGTAGGGTGCGTTGGTTTCCTCAGGGTAACCGTCCCACAGACTATCTTCAGAGAAAGGCACGGGCGTGAACTTAGGGTAAGCGCAAACGGTGCCGATGGACACGAACTTTTGCACGCCGAAGATCCGAGCCTGTTCCATGAGTTGTACGCCCATCACTAGGTTCTCGTAGAAGAATTGGCCGGGGTGTGCACGGTTAGCTCCAATGCCGCCCACAACGGCAGCCATGTGTATGATCGTGCGCGGCCGATGCTCCTCTAACATATGCACGATATCGCACTCATGACGCAAGTCGTAGTCCACTTTGCGCGGCGCGACGATGTCGTCATAGCCGTGCTCCCGCAGATAGTCCATGACCCGGCGCCCCAAGAAGCCATTGCCGCCGGTGACTACAATACGGTTCGCGCGATTGGAACTCACAACGATACTCCTTTATAGTAGGGACAGCGGCCACGAAACGAAAAATAAGGGCCTGTCTTACAAAATGTAAATGGTTACTGTAACGAACGGACAAACAAGCAATCCTGAGAGATTACTTGCTTATCAAGCGGGTTTGCTAATGGGTTGAAGCCTCCGGCAAAAGTGAAACCTGCGGCTGCTAGGCTCTCATGTAATTGCGCGAAGGACGTTTGCTGGAAGTAAAGCGGAATGAACGATACTTCCACTAACACTATCGACGCTTCTCTTAGTACACGCGTACCGCCAGCTATAACTTGCGATTCGAAGCCTTGTACATCCATCTTAAGCAAGATAGGTCCTGTTAGATGGTCAGGGTCAATGATGTCGTCTAAGCGGAGCACTCTAACTTCGATGGCGGAGGTGGTAGCAGTAAAGGGAAATGCTGTCTTATGAGGCGTTGCCATTCCCAACATTGAAGATGCAGGCGAAAACGCATTTTGGTTGAATTGTGCATTACCGGTCGCAGATCCTAAAGCCATGTTATGTGCCTCGAACTTGTCATCGTGCGCAAACACAGTCGTGAGTTGATGAAAACAATCGGGAAGTGGCTCAAATGCTACGATGCGTGCATTCGGCATAATGAAACGACATAACTTCGCAAATTGTCCGGTATTGGCGCCAACGTCAATAACCGTTTGTATACCTAAGTGCCGGAACCAAGGGGTACGAAGCAAAGGATATAAGCCGATGTCTCCTGTCCACGCTTCTAACCTACTTAAGTGCTGATTGTGACGCCGCCTGGCAAGTCGTGAACGAACTGCGACGGTCCGTCTTACGGTGTGCCACATATGATCACTCGCTCTCGTTCTCAATAAACCATCAATTAGGTACATCTACTTGGATATGATCATACTCGGCCCCTCATTTTTAAGCATTACTAGTATATGGTCTCGTGCGCTCATCCATGAACAGGGTCGGTCGGTTGTATGAACGATATGCCTTACCTTTGGCACACGCCGTAAAACCTCAATCAAGGCCATGCTATTGTAGTCGTCCACTGTATGCCTTAGAGCCGCCGCAGCCGCGTACGCTCCTTGATGAAGCCACTCAGATCGTGATGATTGGCTGTGGCACAAATATTCCCCACGGTTGACGGACAACTTCGATGATTTCGCAAGATATTGGATTGATCGTGGCGAGTGGAAAGCTACGTGCTGGAAATACATGGCATACCAGTAATGTCTTCCGAGCAGACGGAATGTAGGAGCATCGGCATTCCCAGTTAGAGCAACGACAACTCCATGTGGGGCTAGTCGTTGTTGAATTGCACGCATTGTTTCGATGGGATTCGACAAGTGTTCTAGAACATCGAATAACACGACCGCATCAAATTGCTCCATCACCTCAAAGATGGAGTCGCCAATTACACGAATGCCTTTACTCATAGCAATAGTTTTCGCTTCAATGCTTGGTTCTACTGCCGCGACAGTCCACTCTGGTTGCATCCACTCTAGGAACTCGCCTCGAAAACAGCCTATCTCTAGAAGCCGTCTTCCTGGCGCTTGACACGTCAACCAGGTTCGCACCGTGGGCCAGTAGTGGAGCGGCCACTCATAGGTCCAGCTAGTTGCAGGGAGATATTGATACCACTCGACAAGCTCATTTGGACTCAAGGTGGGATGACGAAAATGAAGGCGGCAGTTGGTGCAAGTGTACAGCCGACTTCCATCAGGCAACACTACATCGTTGTCATTCGCGTTGAAACTGCTAAATTGGGCCGTCGGCAGTTTACCGCAGTCGATGACATCAGTAGAGTGACATTGGATACACATAGGCGATTGATGCGGGAGTTCATTCATGCGCTTCAGATTCACGTTCCGAGATACCACTTATGAGGTGTAGCAATAAGGGCGCGCACAGCTTGCGGCGCAAACCCCGATTCGTACACATCTTCCGGCAAAACAGTTAACGGTACGGCAGCATCATCAAGATATAACCATGCAGCATGGGGTTGTGCTAACCCAACGCCAAGTAGATATGTCCCAGCCGCTAGAGGAAATTGTTCAAAATAGCAATCGACATAATGCTCACCTCTTTGAAAATTAAGTGGAACATTGCTGTCTGGACTGGTAGAGCATAATAGCAAGTTGATACCATCCATGGTCTTCACTGTGAGCACCACAGAGCCTCCTCGCATACTCGTTTTTGCACGATACCAAATGCGGAAGCATACGTCGCTCCATGTCGACAGCTTCTGAAGTCGCTGGCCTCGCTGATCCAGTAACTCGACACGATCGACTACATAAGCGCCCTCACTGAGATGGTCTGGCGTTCGATAAATAAAGCCATCTTTCATAGCAAGGCGCTGCGATCCATTTGATTCGTAGCTCTTGACAACTTCATAAGAAGGTCCACGAAATAAAATTCGTCCATGGTTGAGCAGAATGCCAGTAGAGCATATATTCTTGACCGCAGCAAGATTATGACTAACAAATAGTACGGTACGCCCCTCCTTAGCAACGCTGCCCATCTTGCCCATGCACTTTTTTTGAAAGTCGGCGTCTCCGACGGCCAGCACCTCGTCCACGATCAGGATTTCCGGCTCAAGGTGTGCGGCGACGGCGAAGGCAAGGCGCAGGTACATGCCGCTGGAGTAGTGCTTGACGGGCGTGTCAATGAACTTTTCGACCTCAGCGAAGGCGACGATTTCGTCGAACTTGCGCTCAATTTCGGTGCGCGCCATGCCGAGAATAGCGCCGTTAAGAAACACATTCTCGCGCCCACTTAGTTCAGGGTGGAAACCAGTCCCGACTTCAAGTAATGAGGCCACACGGCCATTGATACCGATGCGGCCCTCGGTTGGCTCGGTGATCTGGCTGAGTAGCTTGAGCAGGGTGCTTTTGCCGGCTCCGTTGCGGCCGATGATGCCCAGCACTTCGCCGTGCTTGACGTCGAAGCTGACGTCTTTGACGGCCCAGAACTCGGGCCGGTGTCCACGATCACCCTCCACGGTGGGCGTACGTCGCGCCATGCGTGCGGCCATGCGCGCCGGCGCGATCGCGGCGCCGGTGAGCGATTCACACAGGGTTTTGTAGGGGCCGGTGTTGGCGCCGAGGCGGTACTTCTTGCCGAGTCCCTCGACTCGGATGGCGATGTCACTCATTTATCTACTATCTACACGATATCCGCGAAGCGTTGTTCCATGCGCCGGAAGTAGAATAGTCCGCCGATTAGCGCCACGACGCTCACGATGGTCGAGAGCGCCAGCGAAACGCCGTCGACGGCGCCCGTGCCCAGGATGGCCCACCGGAAGCCTTCGACCACGCCGTTCATGGGGTTCAGTGCGAAGATGACGTGCACGGGGCCTTTGATCAAGCTGGATGGGTAGGCGATCGGCGTGGCGTAGAGCCAGATCTGCGTCAGGAACGGTACGGTGTAGCGCACGTCGCGGTACTGCACGTTGAGCGCGGAGAGCCAGATACCCACGGCCAACGCCGCCGTCAGGGCCAGTAGCAGGAAGAGCGGCAGCGTGATCACCGCGATGGTTGGAATGACGTGGTACCAGACCATCATGCCCAGCAGCACCACGAAGGCGATGGCGAAGTCTACTAGCCCCGCCAGCGAGGCGGCGATGGGCACAATCAGCCGCGGGAAGTAGACCTTGGAGATCAGGTTGGCGTTGCCGACCAGGCTATTCGACGCCTGGCTCATGGCGTAGGCGAAGAAGGTCCACGGCAGCAGACCGATGTAGCTGAAGATCGGGTAGGGCACGCCGTCCGAGGGGATCTTGGCGAAGTGGCCGAAAACGACCGTGAAGATGATCATGGTCAACACCGGTTGGATAATCGCCCATGACGCGCCCAGCGCCGTTTGCTTGTAGCGCACTTTGATGTCGCGCCAGGTCAGGAAGTAGAGCAGCCCGCGGTAGCGCCACAGCGCGTCCAGGTTGAGGGGCGCCCAACCTTTGCTGGGCTCGATCACCGTCGTGAAGTGGGGCTCGTCCGTGGGCTGCTCTGCCTGGTGCGGAGCGAGCGCTAAAGAGGAATCGGTTGTAGACACTATGCTTGACGTGCTCCACTTGTAGTCGACATTTCGTCTTGGCCATAGTACTCGGTGCTGTAGTAATAGTAGTATGAGTAGCTGCTGATGCCCTTGAGGTCGACCATGTTCAGCACCGTGCCGACGACGTTGCCGCCGACCTTCTTGATGGTGTTGACGCTGTTGCCGACCAGCGTGCGGCGCGTCGAGCCGGCGCGCATCACGATCATGGTCCCGTCGACCCGCGCCGAGAGCACTACCGCGTCGGTCAACGGACCCATCGGCGGCGTGTCGAAGATGACCAGGTCGGCGCGCTCCTCCAACTCGCGCAGCACTTCGGTGGCGGCGTGCGAGGCTAGCAGTTCGGCCGGGTTCGGCGGATGCGGTCCGCTGGTCATCACTAATAGGTTGGGTACGACCGTCGGCTGCAGCGCCTCGTCGATGGCGCGCGCGCGGTTCTCACGGTTGAGCAGCACGGTGGTGAAGCCGGTCGCCGGCTTGAGCCCGAAGATTTTGCCAACCGAGGGGCGGCGCAAGTCGGCGTCGACCAATATGACGCGCTTGCCGGCCTGCGCCTCGGCCACGGCCAGATTGGCCGCGATGGTGCTCTTGCCTTCGGAGGGGACCGAACTGGTGATGACGAGGCTCTTGAGCGATTTGTCCAGCGCGCTGAAGTCCAGGTTGGTGCGCAGGGTGCGGAACGCCTCGGTGATCGGAGCCTTGGGATGGTTGAGCGTCACCAGTTGCGGGTTGAGCACGGTCAGCGGGGTCAGCGTCGCCGGCGCCGCCGCGCCGTGGCCGTTGCCGTTTGACGCGGACACGGTCATGGCCGCCGGCGCGGGTTTGGTCTTACGGCCGAATGGCAAGCCGCGCCGCTTGGGCGAGTCTACGCCGATCATGCCCACGATGCCTAGGGGAGCCTGCCCGACCAACTGCTCGACGTCCTCGGGCGTGCGCAACGAGTAGTCCAGGTAGTCCAGCAGGAAGGCCAGACCCAGGCCGAGGAACAGGCCAACCAGGAGGCCGAAGATGGTATTGCTCGTCACCTTGGGCGAGATCGGCAGGCTCGACGCGATAGCGCGGTCCTGCACGGAAGCGGTGTTGGTGGCGGTGGTCTGCGGCACGTTGGCGCCGGCTGTGCCGAGCAGCCGGTAGTACTCGTCGCTCACCGTGTTCAGTCGATCGCCCAGCGCGGTCACCTGCGTCAAGCTAGAGCGGGGGTTGCGGACCAGCGCGTTGTACTGACGTTGCAGGGAGAGTACCTGGCTGTGGAAGTAGTTGAGAGACTGGTTGAGGTCGGAGTTCGTCTGCGCGCCCTGTGTGGCCGTTTGCTGCGTCTTGTTCTCCTGTAGGAAGGTGTCGGCGAGGGCGTTGGCGATGGTCGCGGCCTGGTTGGGGTCGCCCCAGGTGACGCTGATCTGGAAGTAGTTGGTGCCGGGGATCAGCGCGCTGCTGATGTGGGCGGCGAGCGCCTCGGGCGCCACCCCCAGGTGTAGCTTGTCCGCGACCGTCTGATCGAACGTGCGTTGCTTGAGGAAGACGCTGTACGAGTTGGCTAGCTGCTCTACGGGCGCGACGCCGGCGGCGCCGCTGACGGCGTTGGCGAGGAAGGGGATGATCGTGGCCGGCGCCGCCGCGTTGATCGAGAGCGTCGCGGTGGCGCTGTAGACCTTGTGCTGCCGCTTGCTGAAGATGTAGGCCGAGCCCGCGCCGAGCACGGTCATGAAGACGATGAGGAGGATGCTTTTCTTCAGGACGTTCAGGTAGCGAAAAAATTCCATACTCTCTCTACTCGGCTCTCGCTTTACTCGTTCGCGGCGGCGCGGGCCGCCCGTCGGGACCGGTTTTCATACCTAGCATAGCAACACTGACAAAAAAGCCGTCGAGTTATGCGGAGATTACGGCCCTCACCCCCAACCCATGGCTAACTAGCCCCTCGCCCTACCCGCGGGCGACGGGCTAGTTAGCCATGGGTTGGGGGTGAGGGCCGCGTCGTCGCTTTATTGCGTATCGTGGCTGCGTCTGTCGCATCCAACTCCCTCCTACTATAGCAGGTATGCGTTGAGATTGTCGTTGCAATGAGCAGAGTCGGGTATACCTCACGATTGTGAAACGCGGCCTGACCTTTTAAGGTCAGGCCCACGACGGGCGTCATCATCACAACCGCAGGGGCGCGCCTGTGCGTCACGGAACATAGCGCGTCAGCCGACAAAATCCTCGGTGAACCAGACCTGGCCGTTGGTATAGATCACACCGATGCCGACCTGCGTGTAGGCGGCGTTGATAATGTTCCAGTGGTGGGTACCGCGGCTCGACGGCTCGGCCATCATGCTGTTATCTATGATATCGATCCCGCCGTTGAGACCGTACCCGCCGGCCATGCCAATATTCTCGCCAGCTGTAGAGTACGACGTGCCAGTGGCGCTGATGCGTTGGAAGGGCGACGACCCGTCGCTGCCGTAGTGGTTCAACTGCTGGTGCTGGAACATATCGCACGAGTGCTCACGCGAGGCCGTCGAAATTGTCTCGTTAAGCTGGAGGGCGCGGGCGCCGGCCGCCGCGCGATGCTGATTAAGTAAGCCAAATAGGTATTGCTCGGCTTGCGCCTGGGCGGTCGTGATCGCGCAACCATTGCGGGTGGCCCCGGAAGACGGGACGCCCGAAGCCGGCGCGGTTGTCGCGGTCGGTTGAGCCGGTTGTGTGGCTGTCGCGGGTGGTTGTGTCGGGACCTGCGTGGCCGTCGCGGGTGGCTGCGTTGGGACCTGCGTGGCCGTCGCGGGTGGTTGCGTTGGGACCTGCGTGGCCGTCGCGGTGGCGGGCGGCTGCGTCGGAATCCGCGTGGCCGTGGCGTGCGGCGGGGGGGTAGGTGTATGTGTCGGAGGTTTGGGCGTCGGGAATACGATCGGCCACCACGGCGGGAAAATGAAGGTACCCCCCGACGACGCCGCACTGGCCTGGGGGGTAGGCGCCGTCAGGGGGGCGCCGGAGGTACGCCGAGGGGTCGGTGTTGGGGATGGGGGCGCCGGATTGAACCACGGCGGGAGCGAGTTCAGGGTGATCCGCGAGGGGGGCAGCGATGGGTTAGCGGCGTGGACGACCTTGGGATCGTTCATTGGGAAGGCGGCGAGGGCAATGGCCAGGCCGCCTATGGCGACAATTTTCCGCATGGGCTGATGCAAAATGTTCTCCTCCACTACTATGGCACTACTATGGCGATTGACACGCTGGCCGCACTACGATAGAGCGGCAGGCTGGCAGCGGGCGCCGGAAGCTAGTATCATCGAGAATAGCGCCTTTGTCAAGAGACCCAAATCTGGTGATTACCCACAACGATGTATGTCCGGCCGGAAACGGATGATGGGCGGCGAAGGCCCGCGTTGCGGCGGTGACGAAGACGGCACGGATGCCGGCTAGGAGGACGTCGGGACCGTCGCGGTCGATCCGCAGGCCGCGTTTGCCGCCCAAGCAACGCAGCCAGCGGATGGCGTCGCGGGGCCAGGTGACGCCGCGGTGGTAGACGAAGAGCGGCGCGCGCAAGACAAGGATGAAGAGTCGCCGCACGCGCACGTCGGGTGCCTGAGCGGCCACTGGCGCGAGGAACTCCTGCAGCGCGTCCTCCCACTCCGTCACCGGCAGCTTGGCAATCCCCTCCCGATCCTGTATCTTGTCCATGGCTCCGCCTCCGCTGTCCGTGGTTTGTTGTCACACGTCCAAGGTACAACGGTAGCCGGAGCCTTGCCCACTTCCACCGACAAGATGTGGGTAATCACCAGGATGCACGCCTCGGTGACTAGCGCGAAAAACTGGCGCGCACTCTCCTCCAGGCCAGGGCCATGTAGTTCTCGCGGCGACGGCACGGCCCTCACGCCCTCTCCCTGACGCGGGAGAGGGCGCCGCCTGTCATGTCACGGCCGCCTCCCCTCGCTCCGTGAGGGAGAGCCGGTTGCGGCGCCGGAGCCGAGGGAGAGGGCTGGGGGTGGTGGGGGAAACCAAATGATCACGCTTACCCCTTTACCATGGATCGACCAGAAAGCCCCGTCTTGTAAGGCGGGGAGTGTCAACCAGGGTATAGGCCGGCGAGGGGGTCAGCGAAAGCGTCGGCGACGGCGAAGGAGAAGCCAGGCACGATATCTTCCCCGTCAAGCACGGCGTTCCTGTCAAGCGTCGTGGAGGGACGCATGTTCTGGTAGCGCGGCTGCAGGTCGGCGGGACGCCATACGTCGACTTCTTGCCGCTCCGGCCATAAGACCCACACCAGGCGCGTACCGCCGTGGAGATAGCGGCGCGCCTTGGCGGCCATGTCGCCGGCCGTCTGGTCGGGGGATGCGACCTCGGCGGCCAAATCCGGAGCGAAGGGTATAGGCCTCCTCCGATCCACGATGAGCGGGGCTTTAGACGCATCGACGAAGCCGACATCGGGGAGTAGGCCCGTTTCGGCGCCGACGAATTTGTACACTCCGTCGGCAGGCGTGGGGATACCGAGCCGCCGTGGGAGTGCGAAGGCGCGCAACGCGGCGTAGACATTCCCGCCGATGGTCGTGGCGTCGAAACCACTACCAGCCACGCGTACCAAGACCCCTTCCACCACTTCGTAGCGATACCCATCGTCCGGCCAATCCAGCAGATCCTTGACGGTCATTGGGCCAACGTCGGGGACGATCTCTGCCCACGGCGCCAAGGATTCTGGCGATGGCTTCTGTGCGGTGCTCATGGGTTATCTGTCCTCCGTACATACGAGCGTTTTACCCCCAGATCCAGCATACAGTGTCTCAGGAGGAAGGGAAAGCATTCCTCTCGATTACCCGGCGCGGCTCTGGCGCACGACCTCGACGTCTTCGAGGCGCAGGCCCGCGACCTGTGAGACGCCGCTCTCGGACATAGTGACGCCGTAGAGGCTGTCAGCCTGGCTCATGGTACCGCGGTTGTGCGTGACGACGATGAATTGCGTCTGCGCGCTCAACGCGCGTAGCGCCTCGCCTACGCGCAGCGTGTTGGCTTCGTCGAGGGCAGCCTCGGCTTCGTCGAGCACGCAGAAGGGCACCGGCCGCACCGCCAGCATGGCGAAGACGAGCGCCAGCCCCACCAGGGCGCGCTCGCCGCCCGAGAGCAACTGCAGGTCTTTGGTGCGCTTGCCGGGCGGCTGCACGGCGATGTCGAGTCCGCTGGGCAGCCCTGCCTCGTCGTAGAGGGCGGTCAACTCGCCGCGCCCGCCACCGAAGAGTTGCTGCAGGTAGAGGCGGAATTGTGCGTCGAGCTCGCCAGCCACGGCGCCGAAACGTTCGCGCACGGTCCCGTTGGCCTCGGTGATGATGGCGCGCAGCCGCGCGATGCCCTCGCGCAGGTCGACCACTTGGCCTTGCAGGAACTCCTGCCGTTCGGCCGCCGCCGCCAGGTCCTCGGGCGCCCGCGCGTTGACGGGGCCGAACGACGCCAGCTTCGACCGCAGGGACTTGACGCGTCCGTGCAACCCGCTCGGCGGCGCGTCCTTCGCCTCGGGTAGGTCTTCAGGGGCCAAGCCCAGGTCGGTCTGTAGCCCTGCCAGCAGCGTTTCGCGCTCATGCGCGGCGCGTTGACTCGCCAGCGCGGCCGCCTCGTGCGCGGCGGACACGCGCGCTTCGGCCGGACGCGCCTCGCTCAGGCGCCGCTCTAACTCAGCTGTACGCTCGTCGAGCCGCGCCAACTCCGCCTCGATTGGCCGCAGTTGCTCGTGCAGCGCCTGCACTTGAGCGGCGGCGTCGCGCGTTCGCGCCTCCAACCCCTCTTCGTCCGCACGCGAGTCGTGCAGTTCGGTCTCCAGGCGCGCCACGGTCGTGGTGGCGCGCTGTAGGTCCGCGTCGACCCGCGCCAGCGCCTCTGTGGCCGCGCGCTTGCGCCGCGCGGCGTCGGCCGTGCGCTCGGAGATGAGCGCCAGCCCCGCGCCGTGCTCGGCGCGCGCGGCGGTCGCCTTTTGTAACGCCGCGCGCGCCTCGTCGTAGCCCCACGTGGCCTTTTGCTCGTCCATCGCGAGGGCGACAAGCTGGGCGTGCGCCTCGGCGGCGCGTTGCGTGAGCGTCCCGCGCTGCTCGCCACGCGCGATCGCCTCGGTAGTGGCGCGCCGCGTGCGCTCGGCCGCCCACTGCGCCTCACGCTGTGCCTGCGCCTCGGTTCGTTCCGCCGCGGTGAGGGCGCCGCGGCGCGTGTCGCGCTCCCGCTCGGCGGCGCGCAACGCGCGTAGCGCCGCCTCGGCTGTCGTACTGGAGCGTACGCGCTCCCGCTCGGCCTGCTCCGCCGCCGTCGTGGCCGCCGCCACGTGCCGCTCCAGGTCCGCGGCGGCGCGCTCCGTCTCGCGCAATTGACGCGCGCGCTCCAGCGCGGCCGCTCCTTCACCGGCCGGCCGCTGCAACAGACCGGACGGCGCCAGCGACTCGCCCTTTAACGTCGCCAGGGTGATCGCGCCGGCGTCAGGACAAGCGCCAAGCGCCGCGTGCGCGCGCCACGCCGCGTCCAGGTCGGGCGCCACCAGCACCGTGGAGAGGGCGGCGCGGATTGTCGTCAGCGCCTCCGCCTCCGCCTCGACCGTTGCCAGCGCATCGCCCCAGCCGACGACGTCGGCGCGGTCGACGCCGCCGTCGACGATGGCCGCGATCGCCCTTTCCTGCTGTTCCGCCGTGAGGCCGCCTCGTCCCGCCAGCAGCACGCCGCGCGCGCCCTCGGCGAGGATCGTGGCGGCCTCACGCGCGCCGGCCCCAGGCATGGCGATCCGCGCCGCTAGCAGCGGACCGAGCGCCGCCGCGAGCGCTGGACCGGACCGCGCGTCCGTTACCAGTGACGCGGCCACCGTGACCCCGCCGGTTTTGCCTCCGCCGACGCTATGTAGCCAGGCGCGCAGGCCGTCGGCGCGGGCGACGGTCTCGGCGGCTCGGCGCTGCGCCTCGCGTTGCGCCGTGACGGCGTCACGCGCGCGCTCACCCGCCGCCGCCGCTAGCAGGCGCGCCTTGGACTCCTCTTCGCGGGCCTGCTCAAGCGCGGCCACACCCTGCTCGAGCGCCGCGCGCGCCAGCGCCACATCTCCCCGCGCTTCGGTCCAGCCCCTGGCCGTGGCTTGTTCGTCGGCGGCCAACCGGCTTTCTTCGGCGCGCGCGGTTTCCTCGGCGCGCGCCAGCGCTCCATCTTCGGCCGCGATGGCCGCCGCGCGGCCTTCCAGCGCGCGGCGGCGCTCCGCCAGCGCGCGCGACGCCCGCTCACTCTCGGCCACCCGTGCGTTGGCCACGCGCACGATCTCCTCGATCGGCGCGCGCGTCGCGTCGAGCCGCGCGCGCTCCTCCGCCACCGCGCGCTCCCGCGCGCTGGCCCCCTCTTTTTCCTCGACGGCTTCCTTGTGGCGCGCCTCGATCGCGGGCAGCCCCCCACGCACGTCGTTCAAGCGCGCCGTGGCCCCCTCGCGCCGGGCGCGGCCGACTGCTAACTCACGCACCACTCTCTCGCGCGCCTCATGGACGCCGCGCAACGCGCCGCGCACGTCGGAGATGGCGCGCCGGCGCGTCCCGGCATGCTCGCGTGTCTCTAGCAACTCCCCTTCAGCCGCCGCGACCGCGTCTCGCGCCGCTGTGACCGCGTCCCGCGCCTCCGCCAACTCGGCCGCCAGCCGCACGCCGCGCGCGGCGACGCCACTGTAGGCGTGGGCGTAGTGCAGCAGCAGGAGGTCGCGCAGCTCGCGCTCGACCTCGCGGTAGGCGTTGTAGGCGTCGGCTTGCGCGCGTAGCACGGCCAGGTGTGGCGTCGCCTCGGCGATCATGGCGTCGACGTTGTGCAGATTCGCCTCGGTCGCTTTGAGCTTGGTCTCGGCGTCCTCGCGGCGGTTGTAGTAGAAGCGTAGCCCCGCCAGCGTCTCGACGAGGGCGCGGCGCTCTTCGGGCCGCGCGCTGAGCATCGTATCGACGAGCCCCTGCCCGATGACAAGGTGGTTGCCCGAACCGACGCCTACGCGCGCGAGCAGGTCGGTGATGTCGCGCAGGCGCACCTTGGCGCCGTTCATGAGGTATTCGTTCTCGCCACTACGATAGACGCGGCGCCCGATAGACACATCTTGGTAGTCGATCGGCAGCCAGCCAGCGCTGTTGTCGAAGGTCAGCGTCACCTCGGCCATGCCCATGGGCGCGCGGCTCGTCCCGCGCGCCGCGCCGCTATTCCCTGGTAGTTTGCCGGCCATCGGCCCGCTGGCCGTCGTGCCGGCGAAGATGAGGTCCTCGGCCTGGCGGCAGCGCACGTTGCGCATGCTCTGCTCGCCGAGCGCCCACCGCACGGCGTCGACCAGGTTGGATTTACCGGACCCGTTGGGACCGACCACGCCCGTTACACCGCCCTCGAAGTCGAGCACGGTGCGCGAGGCGAATGTTTTGAAGCCGTGCAGTTCTAGCCGCTTAAGATACATGAAAGCCTTTCGTTTCGTCTCCCCACGTAGCTTATCATTTGACGCGGGCCTGCGCTTAAAAGCGCAGGCCCGCGACCATAATCGCATAGGGCGCACCCTAACATTGTGAGAGGCGGCCTGACCTTAAAAGGTCATGGCAGGGTCCGGACCTTGAAAGGTCTGTCCGGGTGCCACGCGCGTACTGTCCGTCTAGCGCGCCACCGTAACTCATCTGTCGCCGGGACTGGGAGACCTTTTAAGGTCCGGTTCCTGCCATGACCTTTTAAGGTCAGGCCAGCGGCGCCCACCATCACAATCGCGGGGCGCACCCAATCGCATACTGCGCGTAGCCTGATAGCTGCCGACGCTGTTAATATAGCAATGTCCCCCCGAGACAACGCTCCTTGTAGTAAGGCGGCATCCCTTTATGTTTTGTATGTCCCGACGCGGCCAGTTTCCGGTAGCCCTGGCGATCGTGGCGTTCCTTGTCGTCGCCATTCCCATCAACGTCAGCGGTAGCGGGCGCGTCGCGCTACACGCGCGGACCCGCGTCGTCCAACTGCTCAGCAACAATGGCTTCGAGCGCGGCGACCTGCGTCCGTGGCAAGCCGCTGGTACGCCGCTCCCGCGCGTGACACTGGCGCCGCGCTATGGGGGCCGCTACGCGGCGTTGGCCGGCCGCCTAGGCGCGGGACCGGCCGTGACAAGCACGCTGTCCGTGCGCGTGATGATCCCGGCGAGCACGCTCGCCGCAAGCTTGTCGCTGTACGCCTGGCGTCGATGTGGGAGCGCGCATCCGCGCAGTCTACTGAGCGTTACCGTGAGCCAGACTATAGGGCGGCGGGTTCAGACGCTGGCGCGTCCGCTCAATGGGTGTGGCGCTGGCGGCAGGTGGGTACGCGTCACGACCAATTTGATCCGCGCGCGGGGGCATGTCATCGTCGTCAGCGCCGTCGTGCGCGCCGCTGCCGGTGAGGCGGCCGCCCTCGCGCTCGACGACGTATACATCAGCGCCTCGCTACCCGTGACTGCCGCAACGGCCCGATCGACACCCGTTCCCACCAAGCCGGCGACGGCCACCGCGACGGCGACGCCGACCATGACAGCCACGGCCGTCGTCTCCACGACCCTCGGGCCGCCCACCATGACCGCGACACCGACCGGCGTGGCGAACACCTGCGCCGCTCCGGCCATCGTCGCCGCGTATCAGGCTATCGTGTCTAGCTATACGGCTACCCCGACGCCACGTCCTACCTTCACACCCACGAACACGCCGATCGTCGCGTTCACGCCGACGATTATGCCGACGCCGTCGCTCACGCCCAGGCATAGCAACATCCCGACGCGCGTCGTGCCGTCCACGCCGACGAGCGGCCCCACGCCGGGGTACACCGTGACGCCGGGACCGTCCCCGACGGCGATCCCGCCGGGCGCGCCCTGCCACCCTGTCGTCAAGGGCGTGTCCTACCCATTTGTCTCGCAGGATGGCGGGACGCTCTCGGCGGCGACACCGGTCGTCGGCGTGTCCGACGCCTACGCCGTCGGCGCGAGCGGCTCCCTGCATGTGCGCGTCGATTTCCACCTCGTGCATGACGCCTCGTGGACCCCGGCCGAGTACGGCGCGTACGACGCCGCGATCCAGGCGTTCTGCGGCGTACACGTCGACGTGCTCGGGCTCGTGGGGCCGGGTGTCGTGTCACCGCTGACCGATCCCAGGACGTGGAGCGCCAACAACGCCGAGCAGGCGGGGGGCAACGGCGATAACCCCTTCATGCGGCAGTTCGCGGCGCGTGTGCTCGATCTTGTGGGACGCTACCACTCCTGTGTGCATACCTGGGAGCTGTGGAACGAGCCCAACGTCGGCGCCGCGGGCGCGACCGGTACCTACATCTACCCGAGCAACTTCGCCGCCATGCTGGCCGACACCTATGCCTTGGTCAAGAAGGCGTACCCCGACGTGACGCTCGTCTCGGGCGGGATTCTCTCCGTCGACGGGGGCGGCCACGTTGACCCGCGCAACAGCGGCGCCGACTACTTGCGCCAGACCTACGACATGGGCTTGCAGGTGATGCATACCTGGGACGCCGTGCGCGCCCAGTTTGGCGGTAACCCACTCGACATGGTCGGCCAGCACCTTTACCTCGATCAGGGCGGTTTGGTCGACACACAGCACATCATCGACGCGTACCGCTATATGCACGACGCATACGCGGCGTTCGGCGACGGCGCCAAACCTATTTACATGACCGAGGGCGCATGGTCGACAGGGACGGTCAGTCCCGCGCTGCAGGCGCTCAACCTCGACATGCTCTACTCCATGTCCGAGAACCCGGTCGTGCCCTACGTCGCCCGCGTCTACTGGTACCTGCTGCGCGACGGCACGTCGCCCGACCAGGCCTATGGCCTTGAAACGGCCGATGGGCAGCCCAAGCCGTCCTTCGACCGCTTCCGGGCCTATTAGTAGCCCCTCGGTCGATACATACTCAAGTTCGGCGGCGCCGTGAGGTGGAAAGCGGTCCCTGTCCTGTTCGTTAGCGTACAGACAGTGCTTTGATCCTACTGTACCCTTAAACACAGAGCGTGTTCGTGGAGCCCATCGCCCGTCGTGTCCCCATTTCGCGCCCCTTGAGGAGGCGTCTCTGCCTGAGGTTACAGATCCCCCCGGCCCGTCGGGGAATCGTCTGCTGGATGCCCTGCCGCGCGCGGAGTACGAGCGCCTCTTGCCTCACATGAAGCCCGTCTCGCTCGCGTTCAAGCACATCCTCTATGATCTCGCCGTGCCCATCCCCTACGTCTATTTCCCCACCAGCAGCGCCGTGTCGCTGCTGATCGTCATGGACGATGGTATGTCTTTTGAGATGACCATGACGGGTAACGAGGGCATGGTGGGGCTCCCCGTGTTCCTGGGCGTCGAGGCGACGCACGGTCGGGCTATCGTGCAGATCGCGGGCGCTGCCTTGCGGATGCCGGCCACGGCCTTCAGGCGGGAAGTCACGACCGGCAGCCCATTGCATGGCCTGCTGCATCGCTACACTGAGGCGTTGATGGTGTCCATGGCGCAGACAGCGGCGTGCAACCGTCTCCACTCCATCGATGAACGCTGTAGCTGTCAGTTGCTACGGGCGCACGATTACATGCGCGCGGACACGTTCTCGCTTACCCATGAGTCCCTCGCCCGGACGCTCGGCGTCCGGCGGGCCACGGTCACAGTGACGGCGGGTCTGTTGCAGCGGGCGGGGCTGATCCGCTACCGGCGCGGCGTGATTACCATCCTGGACCGCCCACGTCTGGAAGATCGCGTATGCGAATGTTACCGCATCGTCAGGGCGGAGTACGACCGCGTTTTCGGATGACGCCGGCCGGCTGCCGATATCCACCTATCGGCGGTTAGCCGGCCGCCTTTGGTTGAACAGCTCATACAGCATGACGCCGGTGGCAAGGGCGAGGTTAACGTTAGCCGGCTATTGCTTTTTACCCGTTGAGAACGGCCGTTCCCAACGGGTAAAAAGCAATAGCCGGCTTTTAGGGATGGCGCTGGATGACGCCGGCCGTGACGTCCTTGGTCACGGTCGTCGCCAGCAGGCGATCCACCGCCGCCGCGCCTGGGTAGGGCGTGCCGGGCTTGAGCAGGCCCAAGTTCGTCAGCGTCGTCACCGCGTCGGCCACATGGCCGTACAGGTTCGTCTCGTACGATTTGTTGTTCGGCGGCAGATCGCCCAGGGCCGCGCGCGCCAGCGCACGGTGCTCGGCCTCGACACCGCCGATCTGGTAGGCGTACTGCGCCAGCGTCGCCATGCCCGCCGACGCAAATTCGCGGTTGGCCGCCATGTAGGCGGCGACGAAGATCGTTTCCGCCTGCGTGACGAAGTGCAGCGCATCGATCGCGTTGATCAAGATGGCCGGCGGAAAGCTGAAACTGGTCAGCAGCGGTTTACCGCCGGCGCCGATCAGGAAGGAATAATGGTCCTGCTCTTCACGCAGGATCGCGCGCACCACGGAGACCAGGACGTTGACCGGCACGGCGATGCCCGTGGTGTCGAACGCGCCGCGCACGACCTGCTGATGGACGTTGTAGAAGGCCGTTACCGCCAACGCCTCGGCGGTGGCGGCAATATTCAACACCGTCTGGACCGACTCCGGCATCGCCGCGCCGGCGCTTGTAGGCGCGCCGCTGGCCAAGGCGACGCTCGGAATGGCGAGGCCGAGGCCGGCGGCGGCCGCCGCGGCCCCCTTGAGCGCCTGCGCCCGGCTATGAGTAGATGTAAACGCGTCGGTCACGACCGGTTCCGTCGATTCGTTGGACATGATATCTCCCTATTCATGTATTCATAGTGGTAGGCGCGGCGCTTAGAACGCGCCGCGCCAGGGGTCCTATGCGGATTAGGGCCTGTTACCCTTTGCCGGTCGGGGCCGCCGCCTTGACGGCGCCCGCCACCTCGGCCACCGCCAGCCGCGCCTGTAGGAGCACGGCCGACATACTGAAGAACTCGTGCGACACCCCGCTGTAGCGCGTCCACGTCGTGGGCACGCCCGCCTGGCGTAGCCGTGTGGCGTAGGCTTCGCCCTCGCTCCAGAGTACGGCGTCCTCAGCATTGATGACCGTGGCCGGCGGCAGGCCGCTCAGACTCGGCGCGCGCAGCGGCGAGGCGTACGGGTTGGCTCCGTCGGCTGGTGTGCGTAGGTACTGTTGCCAGAACCACATCATCGCGGCGCGCGTCAGGAACGGCGCGCCCATGGCGTTCTGCAGGTACGATGGCGTATTGAAGGCATAGTTAGTGATGGGGTAGATCAGCCCCTGGTAGTTGGGCATCGCGCCGTGCCGGTCGCGCGACATCAGGGCGGCCACAGCGGCGAGATTGCCTCCGGCGCTCTCGCCCACGACCGCGACGCGGGACGGGACGCCGCCGAACGCGGCAGCGTTGGCGATAGCCCACTGCGTCGCCGCGTAGGCGTCTTCGGCCGCGGCGGGGAACTTATGCTCGGGGGCCAGGCGATAGTTGACGGAGATGACGACGGCCCCCGCCGCGTTGCACAGGGCGCGGCAGGAGGTGTCATAGGTGTCCAGGTTGTAGACAACCCAGCCGCCGCCATGGAAGTAGACCATCACGGGATAGGGTCCCGGAACCGCAGGCGTGTAGACGCGGGCCAGAATTGCCCCGCCTGGGCCGGGGAAGGTGATGTGCTGCACGTTGCCGACCGGCTCGAAGATGTGCGGGCCGTTCTGTAGCGCCAGTACCGCTTCCACCGCGTCGCGGGGGGTCGGCTGCGCGCGCGCGTTCTCGGGCGAGAGCGTCTGGATCGGCAGCGGGTGGCCCATCTGCGCCGCGTCCGCGATCGCCTGCATCTGCAGGGTCAAAGGGCCGGTGAGCCGGCTCCGCGTGGTCGCTGGCTCTGCGGCAAAAGTCGACGCCGCGGGCAGGAGCACGGACCCGGCCGCCGCCGCGGCGAGTCCGGTCCCGGCGCGCCGCATCAAAGCGCCTCGTGTAAGTGCTGTGTCCATGAAAAACCTTCTCTCCGGTGGGGCCATAAGGGGGCATTCAGGGGGCGCGATCTCACGAGGCGACGTGGAGGGTCGATGGGCGTGCGATCTCCAGCAATATCTCCACGGCCGCGTGTGACCATGACAACATGTAAAGCAGGAACTGTGCCTCACTCATCCAACCGGCAGGTAGGCTGGCGTCTGCAATAGATAGCTGTAGAGTCTAAAGCTGTCGTCATGAGGGTGGCACGGACATGATAAGGGCCAGCGTCCGCTGACCCGCGCCCTTACCCTCCGCTATCCTCCGGACGCGTCGTGGCCGCCTCCATAGCTGCCTCGCGTAGCCAGACGCGCATTCGTCCGCCGTTACGGTTATCCCACGCGTAATAAGGAATGGCGGTCATGTCGAACGGTTTAGGCGATGGCGGTGTTGTACGGTACAACACCCCGTCCCACCCTTCTTCGTCGCTGGCGCACGCCTGGGCGCCGATGACGACGATGTCGCCAAGTGACGCGTCTTCTCGCCGGGCAACGAGGGGTGTATGTGGCGGCAGGGCGACGCGGTGCAGCGGGACCGGATTATCGGCCTCCTCCAAGCAGTAGATGAGTGGGCCCCGTTGCAACGCCACAAGACCCGCATCGTCCGCCACGTCAGGGTGGGCGTACAGGCGCTCGACCGGCATGGGGAACGCCAGTTCCACTCGGTCACCATTTCGCCATTCCCGCTCGATGCGTACGTAGCCTCTGTTTACATGCGCCGCATTCGACAGATCAAAGTCCGCGCCGTTGACGCGCAGAGCGCCATCGCGGCGCCAGCCTGGCAGCCGCAGCCGTAGCCCAAATGTGACAGGGTGATCCGTTTCCACGGTTAGCGTGACCGTGCCGTCCCATGGATAGTCTGTGTGTTGCCGCAACACAACCCGTTGGCCGCGTAGCGTCAGCCGGACGTTGCCCTGGATGTACAGGTGCACTGCCACGTCGGCGCCGTTCGTCGCATAGATGTATTGTCCTAACGATGCTAGCAGGCGCGCCAGGTTCGGCGGGCAACAGGCCACGCCAAACCACTCCTGCCGATGTGCGTTGCCCTCACTGGCCAGCGGATTGTCGTAGAAATAGCGGGTCCCGTCACGCGACACGCCGCTGATTACGCCGTTGTAGAGGGCGCGCTCCAACACGTCGATGTAGCGTGCGTCGAGATCTAGCCGTGACATGCGGTGCGCCCAGAAGACCAGCCCGATCGCGGCGCAGGTCTCGGCGTAGGCCGTCGCGTTCGGCAGGTCGTAGTCGGCCGTGAAGCCCTCGTTTTCCTTCGATGAACCGATACCGCCGGTGATGTAGAGGCGCGTCGCGCACAGATGGTCCCACAAACGCTTGCACGCGATAAGCAACGTATCATCGCCGGTCTCGCCGGCTAGATCGGCCATCGCACAATAGAGATACATCGCGCGCACGGCGTGCCCGACCACCTCATCCTGTTCCCGCACCGGTTCGTGCGACTGGTTGTAGGCCCGCGACCGGCGCAGGTCTCCAGCGGCGAGGTGGGACTCGAAGTAGCCGGGGCCGCCACGGCGCTCCGCCTCCAGGTCAAAATAGGAGGGCTGCCGGCCGCGCTCGTCGACGAAATACTGAGCGAGGCGCAGGTAGCGCTCCTCGCCGGTAGCATGATAGAGCTTGACGAGCGCTAACTCGATCTCTTCGTGGCCGCAGTAGCCGCGTTTCTGGCCCGGCGCGGTTCCGAACACGGTGTCGATGTAGTCGGCGTAGCGACATACCACATCGAGCAGCGCGCGCTTGCCCGTGGCCTCGTAATGGGCCACGCCGGCCTCGATGAGGTGGCCGGCGCAGTAGAGTTCATGGGCGTCACGTAGATCGGTCCAGCGCTGGCCCGGCTTAACGACTGTAAAATACGTGTTCAGGTAGCCGTCGGGCTGCTGCGCCGAGGCCAGGAGCGCGATGGTCTCGTCGACGAGCGCGTCGAGCGCGGAGTCAGGATGCGTGGCGAGGCTGTAGCTGGCGGCCTCAATCCACTTGGCCACATCAGAGTCCCAGAAGATGTGCGGGACAGGCTCCTGACCGGGGCGCCAATCGAGCCGTAGCGCATCAAGGCGGCCGGTCTCTCGCAGTTGCCTGTACTGAAACGGTATCGTCCGCTCACGGTTGAGCCGGAGACGCGGCGCCCAGAATTGATCGTCGATGGTCACATCGGCAAAAGAAACGGGCCGCCACACGGCGTGCGGCGCGGCTACACGGGGCTCTTGCTCCCTCAAACGTGTCATATGCGTAGTTCTCCTCGTAGATACCACTGAAACGGGGGACTGGGTTTAGGGGTTCAGCCGGCCTAGATCGGTGTCTAGGCCCACCACATAGCGCTGGCCGGTTCGCTAATCACGGCGTCCTGGAGGAGCCGCACCGCCTTTGCCAACCCCTCATGCGCCGACATTAGGCTGTCTTCGTGCTCGATGCTAAGGACGTGATCGTAGCCGACGAGCCGCAGCGCGCTCACGAGACTTTTCCAGAACGCGGCGCCGTGCCCGTACCCGACGGTGCGGAAGATCCACGAGCGGTTGTCCACGTCGGCGTACGGCGTGGTGTCCAGCACACCGTCGCGCCGCGTATTGTGCGGGTCAATCGCCGTGTCCTTGGCGTGGACATGGTAGATGGCCGGACCCAGCGCGCGCACCACCTCGATAGGGTCGGCGCCCTGCCAGAACAGGTGACTAGGATCATAATTGGCGCCGATCTGTTCACCCACGGCCTCGCGTAGCCGCAACAGCGTCGCCGCGTTGTAGACGACAAAGCCGGGGTGCATCTCGATAGCGACGCGCACGCCGTGCGCGCGACAGAACGCGGCCTGCTCGCGCCAGTAGGGGATGACCTTCTCCTCCCATTGCCAGCGCACGATGTCGGTGAAGTCGTTGGGCCACGGACAGGTCACCCCGTTGGGATACCGTGCGCTATCGCTGTCGCCGGGGCAGCCCGAGAACGTTACGACCCGATCGACGCCAAGGCGCTCGGCCAGCAGCACGGTGTCGTGGAACTGCTGGTGGTGGCGCCCGGCGATCTCAGCCTGTGGATGCAAGGGGTTGCCGTGGCACGACAGCGCGCTGATCTCGAACCCGCGTGTGTCGATGGTGCGCCGGAACACCTCCAGTTGAGCGCGATCCTGTAGCAACTCAGCGGGCTTGGCGTGCGCGTCGCCGACGTAGCCGCCTGTGCCGATTTCGACCGCCTCCAGGCCCATCCCTTTCAGATAGTCGAGCGCCTCCTCCAACGGCCGCCCGCCCAACAAAACCGCGAATGCCCCTACTTTCATATCTCCCTCCTTATCCTCGTTCCCTTCCCACAGGAAGGGGAGAGAACCTGTCAGGTCGTGGACGGTGGGGCACGCCCCACCGTCCACGACCTGACAAACTCAGAAACCTAACCTTTGTCGAATAAGCTGCTACGACGCTCAGCCAATGGGCGTCACAACTCGACCGACACGCGCCGGCCAGTGGCGGCGGATTCGATCGCGGCGAAGACCATGGCGAGGCTCTTGATGTTGTCGTGGCACTCGCCCATCGGCGTCGCCCCGGTCTTGAGCGCGTGCAGGAAGTCGCGCAGCGAGCCGGCGATGCCGCCCGGCATCCCCTCATCGACAATGCCCCGACGCGTGTCCGTGGCGGACATGAACCCGTCCGGCACCACGACAACCGTCGCCTCGGGCGTCCCCGCACCATCCCATGTCGCCGTGCCGTGCGGCCCCACCGCGCGCCACTCCCCTTCCCACGAGGTGTGCTGGCCCTCGGCGCACCAGCCGCCGCGGTAGGTGTAGCGCAGGGCGCCAGTCATCTCGAAGATGGCCGTGGCGCAGGCGTCGCCGCGGTACCAACTCCACGAGGGGTTGAACTCCTCACAGTAGACCGCTATGGGATCGGCGCCTGAGAGGTAGCGCGCGGCGTCGAAGGTGTGGATCGCCATGTCGAGCACGAGCGGGCTGTCCATCTCGTCGCGGAAGCCGCCGAAGTGGGCGCCAAGGTAGAAATCGGCGTTGAGGATGCCGAGCGGCCCCGTCTGCTCAACGATGAGGCGGCGCAACGCGGCCAGACCCGCGTTGTAGCGGCGGCTCTGGCTGACCATGTAGAGTTTGCCGGCGCGCTCGGACGCCGCGACCATAGCGCGCGCCTGCGCCATGCTCGTGGCCATGGGCTTCTCGCCCAGCACAGGGATGCCCGCTGCCAGCGCTTGCAGCGTCACGTCGTGGTGCGCCTCAGGTATCGTCACGTCCACTACGAAGTCCGGCCGCGTCGCGGTCATGGCGGCGGCGAGATCGGACCCAACGTGAATATCCGTGAGGCCGAGCGCGGTCGCGGCGGTCGCCGCGCTGTCGGAGCGGACATCCACCCACCCCACGATGTTGACCTCGTCACACTCGTGTAGATTCTGTCCCCACGCACGGCCCATGCCGCCCGCTCCGACGAGCAAGGCTTTGAACTTGTCCATGACACATCCTCAAAAATTATCGTTGCATCCGTACGATCTAATAGTCCGCCATGTGGCGCCACTCCAGCTATCGGGGCCGGCGTTGCCCGTGTTCTATGCGCGTCTCATAGCTCGACGACCACCTTGGAGGGTTGAGACGGGACGCGAATAGAGAGGGTACGCGTTCCGTCGCGCCACCAGGCCGCTCCTGTTCCAGCGCCATCATCCTGTCGCGGAAGCTCACCCCCTGTCTCCAGGGTGACCCGTCGTGGCTGGTCAGCCAACATCTGCCACACATATGATCGATGTGGAGGGATGAGCGCGGCGTCGCCACGCGGCGCGGCGACGGTTAGCGTGATCGCGTCGTCATGGGCGTCGCACACGACACTCGTGAGCGCGTAGTGGCTCTGTCGGTAGGCGTTTGTGTAGCCATCGTCCTCATAGAGCTCGAACCGCGAATTGCCGTCCGGGTACACGAGTAGCGTGATCTCGTCGGGGCGATAGTCATTGCTACACTGCGTGACTGGCCCCATTGGCACGATCGCGCCAGCGCGCACAAAGAGGGGCAACCGATCGAGCGGCGCATCGATGCTGATACCACGCGGACCCGTGTAGCGCGTCTGTGTCCAGAAATCGTACCAGCCGCCTGCCGGGAGGTAGACCGGCCAGGACGTCACACCTTCGCGCGTCACCGGCGCCACGAGCAGGCTATCGCCCCACAGATATTCACTTCCGAGATCCCAGACATGTGGATCGTCCGGATAGTTCAGGACCAGTGGACGCATGAGTGGTAGCCCCTGGGTATGCGCCTGCCAGGCCAGGGTATAGGTATACGGGAGCAGACGATAGCGCAGCTCGACGTAGCGGCGACAGATGTCTTCGATCTCCGTCCCATGCGCCCACGGCGTGTGCTCACGCCAGACCCAGCCGTGTGAGCGGAAGCCCGGGCAGAAGGCGCCAAACTGGAACCAGCGCGCGTAGAGCTCGCTGCTCTCGGTGACGGGATGGAAGAAGCCCCCAATGTCGGTTCCCCAGTAGGGGATGCCGGACAGCCCCGTGTTGAGTCCCAGGGGGACCTGGGCCTCCAGCGTGGGGAATGTATTGTTGATGTCACCGGACCAGCAGGCCGCTCCGTCGCGCTGCATGCCGGCCCCGCCCGAGCGGCACAACAGAAAGACGCGCCGATCCGGGTTGTCGGCGGCTTCACCCTCGGCAAAGGCCTGCTGGCGGAGGCGGTCGTAGAGGTTGTGCCATATCACCCCGTCGCCGCCATGGAGCCGCGCTGTCGCCGATGGCCCTTCACCGCCGTCAAGCCACCAGCCCTCCACCCCCAACTTGACCAATTGACGATGCCGCTCCCACCACCAGGCGCACGCGGCGGGGTTAGAAAAGTCGATGTAGCGCTGCCCCTCGTGGAAGTTCGTGGTCGGCCTGCAGGGCGGTGTGACCCGGTCGTAGCCCTCGGCAAGCAGGTAGCCCAGCGCGGCGGCCTCGGCGAACAGGGGCGCCTCCTCGTGGAGGACGGGATACTCATGGGTGATTACATGGAAGCCCTGCTCGCGGAACTCGGCGAGCGTTTCGGCTGGCGCACGAAAGAGTTCCGGCTGAAACTCCAGATGTCCCACACCACGGTTCCAGCCAAGCGCGTCGCCATACGTCGACAAGAAGATGAGCCCGTCACAGGGGATCCGCTTGTCGCGCAACGTGCGCGCGAGCTGGCGCGGTTCGGACTCATCGGCGAAGTGGCGCGTCGACTGGAGATAGCCCAGCGTCCACCTCGGCGGCAACGGCGCCCGGCCCAGCAATTCGGCCATTTCGCCGATGACGTCGCGCGGGTCAACGCCACCAAGATAATACCAGTCCAGGGGGCCGCGCTCGGCGCGATACACGATGCGCTCTCGCCCATCCGAACGGCCAACCATGAGCGTGGCGTCGCCTGTATTGTCGAAAAAGAGACCGTAGCCCCGGTTCGACAGGAGTAGCGGAACGCCGATATCCGAGCCGGGGCCATGACCAAAATGGCTGTTCCACAACTGGCGTGCGCTTCCGAGACGGTCGAACTGCTTGCCGCCCTCGCCCAGCCCGTAAAAGTGCTGTGCGCCGACCGGTTCAAACCGTGCCTGGACGCGCTTATCGCCCGTCACGCCTTGCTCTCCTACCCCTGTCAAGGGGGGCGACGATCCGCTCTCCACGATCTTGCGCGGAGGCTCACCCACGACGACATCGCGCAGCGTAAGATTGCCGGCAGCATCGGCGAACGCCAACCGCGTCGAAGCGGCCTCTATCTGAACGGTCAGACGACCGGTGTCTATCACGATAGGCTCGCCCATCTGGATAGCGCACTCGACGTGCGGCCAGATGCGTGGAGTTAGATATGATGGACCGTCTGGCGCGCCGTCCGACGCCAAGCGGACGCGCACGATACGTGACGTGCAGACGGCTATCTCGATGCGCCCCCACGCGGTTGTCAGGGACACGGTTGAGTCGCGACGATCGATGGCCACACCATCGCCGCTATGCGCCGTCATGTGATTGTGCTCTCTTTCTGCCGTGGGCGCCGCGTCTCCACGCGCCGTATCGCGCTGTCGATGTTCTCATTCCGCTCCCTGGACCGGGAAATAGATGGTGTAGCGCTCATCGCGGATATCGTAGAGGGGTAGGAAACGGATGTTGTGCGGCTGGCCCCGGGTCCGATAGCCCGGCTTCCACTCGTTCCACTCGCGCTCGTTATCGGGGGTGAGCAGGGTCTCTGCGGCGTTTGCGTTCCCGCGCAGCGTTCTTTCCTCATCACATAGCCCCGCTAGCACGACCGGACCATCCATAAACGCCATGATGGTCGGATCATCGGGCAAGGGCGCGGTCGTGACTCCTGTTGGTAACATGAGCGAGACTGTGTTGTCATGCCACACTCGCCGGATGGTATACCAACTCGAGGCGGCGAAGGAGCCGGATTGACGCGCGCCATCCACCATGATCACGGGCTCGCGCTGTAGCCACCAGGGCAGCCGCAGCGTGAGCGTGAACTCCACCGGGCGCTCGCAGGCGACGCTCAGGCGAACAGCCAGTGACTGTGGCCGCCCCGCCTGCTCTGTTTGTGGGTCGATTGTTTGGGTCACGCTTATGGAGACGCCGGATTGGTCCCAGGTCAGCGTACTGGGGATGTATTGAGACACGACCAGACCCGCGTCGTTCTCAAAGTACACGCCACGATTGTGGCTGGCGTTGGCTTCTAGGAGCGTGCCATGGCAGCACCAGAAATCATCCGTCGAGGAACCCCAACTCTTGACGCCGCCGGCCTGCAAGGGGAGGAAGTAGGCTACCATTCCTGTGTCCGGATGCTGCTGCGCCAAAATGCCATTGTAGAGATTGCGCTCCCAATAGTCGGCGTAGGCGATGTCGCCGGTCCAGCGTAGCAGCCAGTCGGCTAACCGCATCATGTTGTACACCACGCAGTATTCCTGGTTCTTGTCCCCCAGCCGTGCGGATAAGGCGTGCGGTGGCGTCCACACTTCGCCGTCTGTCTGTCCGCCCGTGCAAAAGAACCCGCGCATAGTCACTGCCGAGCGCCAATAGGCGTCGACGATCTCGCGCCAGCGGCGATCCCCCGTGACCTCCCAGGCCCGCGCCGCGCCGTGGATCTCAGGGATAGTTGTATTGGCGTGCTTATTGGTCAGAACGTCTTCACCTGCTAGCAGCGGCTCGAACAGGCGTGGCCGATCATAGCGGTGCAGAAGATCCAGGTGCTCCTGTTGGCCGGTGACGCCGTACAAGTTCGCCCACACCTCCAGCATGCCGCCCGTTTCCACGTCGAGGATGTCGTCCATATGGGTCCGCGAGAACTGCCCGGTCCAGCGGTGGAACCAGGCCGCCCACGCGACCACGATCTCAAGAGCCTGCTCATTGCCGGTCAGGGCATACATCTCCTGGAGGCCCATCAGGGTTTTGTGCAGCGTGTAGTGCGGCGCCCAGACGGTTTTGCCCCGCGCGATCCAATCGAGGTACTGCGCGGGGATCGGCCCTGCCCATGCGCCGCCGTTCTCCCGTTGACAGCGTCCGAGTTCGGCCACAATATGGTCGGCCTTGGCTTTGACCTCGGCGTCCCCCGTGGCGGCGTAGAGTTTCGCCGCGGCGGAGAGCCAATGGCCCAGGAAATGCCCGCGCAGCTGGCAGGTCGGGGACTCCCACCCCCCGTGGCATCCCTCAGGGAGATGACGGGGATTCCACAGGCCGGCCTCCTGATAGTAGTTCTGCAGCAGGTTGGCGTTGCTCAGGCTCATGAGGTAGGCGCGGTTGATGTCGAATCTGTGCCGGATCGGACCGGGGCGCAACGCGACACGATCCGATGGTATAGCGCGGAAGGTCTCCGTCATCGGTTATTTTTGTTCCTCTATTAAGATGACAACAGTAAGGGCGGACGTGGCGCCAGAGGCGGCTAGCGGCAGTGGCGCCGTGGCAATGCGCATACGCGCGACAATGGGCGCCGGCGCCATAGCGCCGGTCAGCCCTTGGAGGCGCCGGCCGTCAGGCCCTGCACGATGCGGCGCTGGAAGATCAGCACCAGCGCGATGATGGGCAGCGTCACCAGTTCCGATCCGGCCGAGATCTCGCCCCAGGGGATCTCATGGAGCCCGCTAAAATTGAAGATCGCTACCGGCACCGTCACGGCGTTCACGCTCGAGGTGAATGTCAAGGCAAACAAGAATTCGTTCCAGGCGCCGATGAAGACGAGGAGCGCAACCGTGACCAGCGCGGGCGCGGTTAGGGGCAAGATGATGCGCCGCAGCGCTTGGAAGGGCGTGCATCCATCGACCTCCGCCTGCTCAGCTAGATCGTTGGGGATGTCGCGGAAGAAGTTGGTGAGCACCCAGATGGCGAAGGGGAGCGAGAACGCGACGTAGGGGATGATCAGCGCCGCATAGGTATCGATCAACCCCAGACTGCGCAAGAAGATAAAAAGCGAGGCCACGAGGGCGATGGCCGGAAACGTCACCATGGTGATGACGAGGACCAGGATCGTCCGCTTGGCCGGCAGCGGGAGTTTCGCCAGGGCGTAGGCGGCGAACGTTCCTACCAGCATGCATATCACCGTCGTGCTGGTCGCGACGACGATGCTATTGAGGATGTTGCGCGCGAAGCCAAAGTTTGTGAATACAGACTGGAAATGGCCCCAGTAGAGGTGGCTGGGGAACCAGCGGACGGGGGTGGAGTAGAGTTCCGACGGCGGTTTGAGCGCCGTGATGGTCTGCCAGTAAAAGGGGAAGAGAAAGAAAAATAGGAAGAACACGTTGAGGACACACAGCAGCGCGACGCGGATGACCCGCGCCGGCCTCATGGCTCGTCGTGTACGTGTGACTGGCGCGTCCCTTTTCGACACCGCGGTGAGCGTGACCATCCCTCTCCCCTTTACGCTTCCTCAATATTCAGCTGGCGCGCATAAAACGCCGCGACGGCGAAACAAATCAGGGCGATAATCACGGCAAGTGTCGCCCCCTGTCCGAAGTTGACGTACGAGAAGAGCACGCGGTAGGCGTGCACGGACAGCACTTCGGTGGCCGTACCGGGTCCTCCATTCGTTAGGCCCGCGACCAGATCATAGGTCTGGAAAGCCGTAATCGTGCGGAACAACAGGGCGACGACGAGGCTCCCTTTGAGCAACGGCAGGGTGATACGGAGGAAACGCTGCACGGTGTTGGCTCCATCGACGCGCGCGGCCTCATATAACTCCTCAGGGATGACCTGCAGACCCGCGAGCAGCAGGAGGGCGACGAACGGCGTGTTTTTCCATACATCGGCCAGGATCACCGCCGGCATGGCCCAGGTAGGACTGCCCAACATGTCAATCGGACCGTTCACGATATGCAGCCCGTTGAGCAAAGCGTTGAACGCGCCCACGCCCGGGCTGTACATCCAGCCCCACATGCGGGCGGAGACGATGGCCGGAATGGCCCAGGGGACCAGCATCGCCGCGCGCATCAACCCCCGCCCGCGGAACGATTCATTCAACACCAGCGCGACGGCGAGACCTAAGAGGACCTCAAGCGCGACGGCTCCGACCGTGAAATAGGCCGAAACGCCGAGCGAGCCCCAGAAATTGGCGTCTTGCAGCACGCGCCCATAGTTGGTCAACCCGATGAACGGCTCACCGAGCCAGGGCTCATCAAGCCGGATCGTGTGCAGGCTCATCCAGATCGTGCGCACGGCGGGGTAGCCGTCCGTCCCGACCAGCACAAGCACGGCGGGCAGGAAAAAAAGCCATGCCAACTGTGTGCGGCTGAGCCCGTAGCGGCGTAGCCGCTCCAGCCGCCCCAGGCGCACGACGACGGCCTTCTCCCTGGATGTCCCAACAGTCAGATGGGACGTTCCTCTAGCCATGCGGCTTTCTCCTAGCTAGTACGTAACACCGCGGTGACACTAGTAGCGCGTCAAGCGAAATTTGCACAGTTGGCGCGCTGACTGGGACCGCCGGAGCCCTGCCGGCACACCACCGCGGCCGTCTTGGCCGGACACGCCGACCTGAGCGACCGCGACCGGGGCCGGCTGCCAGCCGGCGATCCCAGTCGACACGTATGGAGCAAGCAACCGGCGCGCCGGCGCCAAAGCCGACGCGCCGGTCCCGACCATCCGCTATTGCCCCGACATGATACCCATGATCTGGCTCGTCGCGTCATCGAGCGCCTTCTTGGCCGACTTCGTACCGGTGAGGGCATTGGTCAACTCGGCCTCCGCCGCCTGAGAGATGTGCGTCCAGAGGGCTGTCTTGGGGCGCGACCGCGCGGTCTTGGCCTGTTGAGCCAGTATCGGATAGGACGGGAATTTCGCCACGACCTCCTTGTCGTAGTTCGCGGGCAGATACGCGGGCGTAATGCTGCCGTGCAGCGTGCGGTATTTCTCCATCTGCGGGCTGCCCATGAACTGAGCCAGCTTGATGGCCATATCGCGGTTCTTGCTGTAGTTGTTCACCACGTACTGCCAGCCGCCGGCGCATGACGCCGTCGAATGACCGGGGAACGTGGGGATATTGGTCACCCCGACCTTGCCGACAAGCTTCGGGTTGGCCTGTGAAAGGGCATAGGCGTAGTTCCAGTTGCGGTGGTAGATCGCGTTGCCATTGGTGAAGATTTGGCGCCCCGTGTCGAGTTCCATGGAGACGACGCCGGGCTGCACGATCTTTTTGTTGACGAAATCGACCATGATTTGCAGCGCCGCGACATTTTGCGGGCTATTGAAGACAACGTTGTTCTTGCTGTCGAGCATGTCCCCGCCGTTGGACCAGGCATACTCCATGAAATTGCAAATGAGCTGCTGCCCTTTTTGATAGCTAGCCACGAAGGGCGTCATGCTGGGGTACTTCTTGTGGAGCGTGAGGGACTGTTGTTCGAGTTCCTGCCAAGTGCGGGCGGGCTTGAGCCCATTGGCGTCCAGGATGTCCTTGCGGTAGAAGAGGTGGCCCGTATCCAGTAGATAGGGGATGCCGTAGATGTGGTTATTGACGGTATCGGACGTAATCATGGCCGGCACATAGCTCTTTTGCTGCTCACGCGAGAAGTATGCGTCGAGCGGCGCCGCCCAGCCAGCGGGCGCCCACTGGGCTTGCCAGATCACGTCCGAGTCGGCCACGTCAATGCTGCCGTCATGGGCCGAGAAGATAGTGACGAGCTTGTCGTGATAGGCGTCCGCTCCACCCGTCTGCGGGGCCATCACATACTGTGTCTTGACGCCGGGGTGAAGTTGCTCGAACATCTTCAGCATCTTGACCGGTAGGTTAGGATCCGCTTGTTCTTTCAAGCCAATGTAGGTCAGGGTGACGCTAGCGGCGTCGGCGGTACCGGCGGAGCGCCACACCAACTCTAGCCCCGCACTGGCAAGCGCGGCGCCGGCGCCCACCTTGGCGCTGGTAGAGAGGAAGTCGCGACGCGAGGGCTGCTGCTGTACGGAATCGGTTAACTCGTCTGCCATTGTCTTAACCCCTAGCCTTTCGTGTCCACAGCATGATGTGGAATACAGCGTTACGGTATTGTGGGCTAGTATAGTACAGCTTCGGCAGGTTGTCAAACCGATTAGATTACCGTAGAGTAAAGCTATAGATAGGATGTCGTGAGGATATGCCGCCAACGAGAACAGGGGATGATCCATGCCGCCGATAAAGCGTGTGACCCACCGCGACGTCGCACGCCGCGCCGGTGTATCGACTGCCGTCGTGTCGTACGTCATCAACAATGGTCCTCGCGCCACGGCGCCGGACACGCGCGCGCGCGTGCTCCAGGCGATCGCGGAGTTGTCCTATCAGCCCAATGCCTCGGCGCGCGGGCTGCGCGGACAGCGCACGCATACCATCGGCTTCATTGCCCATGATTATCACGCCCTGGACACCTTCGTCTCTCCGTACACGGCCAATATTCTGACGGGTGTGGCGGGCGAATTGACCGACCGCAACTATTATGTGCTTGTCTATCCTATAGTCATCGGAGAAGACCTGGCAGGATTACACGCGCTGTTGCACGGCGCGCGTATCGATGGCGTTATCGTGCGTTTGATCGAGGATTCCCCGACCACGGATGCGCTGTTGGACGTCATCGCGGCGGCGCGCATCCCCTGCGTCTGTATCGAGCAGCCGGGCTCCGCGCGTTTCGGGTTCAGTTCAGTCACCTACGATGATGAAGGCGGAGCGTATGCGGCGACAAATTATCTTATCGCACGCGGCCAACGCCACATCGGCTACCTACAGGGCGACCTGCGCTACGTCACGGCGCGCCATCGCCTGAACGGATACAAGCGCGCCTTGATCGAGCAAGGGGTGGATGTCGATGATACATTGATCGAGGGTCAAACCTGGGCGTCATCCGACGCGGCGGCCGCCACGGAGCGTTTGCTACATCTCCCCAATCCCCCGACGGCCTTGTTCGCGGCAAGCGACAGCCTCGCCTTCAGCGCGATCGAAGTTCTGCGCGAGCAGGGAATCCGCGTGCCGGATGATGTCGCCGTCATCGGGTTCGACGACACGCTGGTTGCACAGGATATGAGACCGCCGCTGACAACGGTACGCATCCCGCTCACCGCTATCGGCCGTCTCGCCGCGGACCTCGTGCTGCGTCACATTGACTTCGATGACAATCATAATGGAATTGGGCGTGATGGAATCGAGACAACGCTACCCGTGGAGCTTTTGCGTCGAGGTACGGCCTGAGCGGAATAGGCGCCACGACTAGACACGACTAGATGAGGAAAATGACCGATGCAGCCCGCTCGCAATCAGCGCTACGACGGTCTACTGCTTGGCGCATACGGCCAACCGTCTTGGGTCCAGCCTAAGCGCTCGATGGCGAGTTTCGAGATGCCCCCGTCGTTCGCGTCGTAGTAGTGGTACACCAGGCGATAGGCCGCGCCCTGTACGAAGATCGACTGGCCGCCGGGACCGCGGTAGCGCCCGTGGCCGGCCAGGATTTGCGTCGCCGCCCCATCCATCATCGCGGCGCCCGTTTTATCGACGTACGGACCCGTCACCCGTGAGGCGCGGCCAACCATGATGCGGTAGGTGCTTTGCGCGCCGCGACAGCAGATGTCGAACGAGACGAACAGGTAGTAGTAGCGTCCGCGATGCGTGATGAACGGCGCCTCGATGGCGTTGGAACCGGGGCGGTAGGCGAGCGCGTACAGCGTGGCGTCGGCGTGCGACAGCTTGCCCGTGCGCGCGTCGAGCCGGCGCAGCTTGACGCCGCTCCAGAACGAGCCAAAGGCGAGCCAGGGCACACCCGCCGTGTCCACGGTGAGGTTAGGGTCGATGGCGTTCCAATTATCCGAGGTCGTCGAGGCGACAACTTTGCCTCGATCGACCCAGTGGTAGCGCGGCGATGCTGGATCGAGGGTCGTGTTGGTGGCGAGGCCGATGACCGACGTGTTCGTCCCAAACTGCGAGCCGACGTAATAGAGGTGGTACAGGCCATCGTAATAGGACACATCGGGCGCCCACAGGTCCGTGATCGGCCCGACCGCGTCGGTCACCCATGTCGGGATCGTGTCGAACACCGTCCCGACGTACCGCCATGCGCGCAGGTCGGTAGACGACCGTATTTGGAGACCGCCACCCGTCGAGAAGACGTAGTAGGTGCGCCCTTGCGCGATCATCATAGGATCATGGACGTGGATATCGCCACGCTCGACCGGCGGGTCAGGCGACGTAGCGGCCCGTCCCATGGCCGGCGCGATGAGGAGCGCCACGACAAACATGAGCAGTAGTCGGCGTATCAAAGGCATGCTTTCCTCCTTTTAGTCGGGTGCGCCCTGCGCTTGTGGTGGTGGTAGCCGTGGACCTGCGACTAAAGTCGCATGGCAAACGACGGCGACTAAAGTCGCGAAGGCGCCATGCCAGAGACACTTCAGTGTCCATGGTTTGCCATGCGACTTTAGTTGCAGGCCGCTACGAGACGGGCAGGCGCAGCAGCGTGAGGCTGCGCGCGGGAAATTGGTAGCTGTCCAGCGCTGTGCTGTCTAGGAGGGCGCGCGTCGGATGGACGGCCTCGGGGCGCTCGAACGTGTTAGCTGTCTCCACATCGTCCCCAGTGAGTGTCCATGATTCGACCTCGCCGCCGCCACCACGGGCTCCCATGACGGTTACCCGCGCCTCGATGGCGGCGTCGGGTGAGCGGTTGACGACGGCGCAGGTGATCCGGCCGGTCGTGGGGTCGAGCGCCGCGGACGTATCGAGGTAGGGGGCGCACACGGTCATGGGTTTGGTGTTGAGCGAGCCGACGCGCGCCTCGTACTCTTCGACCTGGACGTCGGTGGCGATGGCCATGCCGGTCATCAAGCGGCTGTACAGCGCGAAGGGATGGAAGATCGTGTGGCGCAGCAGGCCGTTCGGCGTGGTGTGGATGGGCGCGATGGCGTTGACGAGCTGCGCCAGGTTGGCCAGGCTCACGATGTCGGCGCAGCGCACCAACGCGTTCAGGCAGCCCGCCACGGCGAGCGCGTCGCGCAGGTTATAGGGTTCCTCCGCCACCGCCGCCTGTACCAGCGCCTGGGCGTCCTCCGGGCCGTCGACATCCTCCAGCGCGCCGGCCTCGGCCGCCGCGCGGGGGATCGACCGGTACCACACGTTCCACTCGTCGATGGCGATGCCGATGCGCTTGTCTAGCCCCAGGTCAGTCAGGACCAGGTCGGCCAGGGCCGCGTGCTGGCGCGCCAACTTCTCCAACAGCAGTGGCTGCGCCAGCGCGGTCGCGGTGTCGTCGCTGCCGATGTACAGGTGCAGCGCGATGTGGTCGATGTAGCGCGCCGCCTCGGCCAGGACCGTTTCGTTCCACCATGGGCCGTCCTCGTGCCCCACGGCCACCAACTCGACGTTAGGGTCGACGAAGCGCATGGCCTTGGCCGTCTCGCGCGCCACCAGCGCATAGTCGCGCGCGGTGCGCTGACCGATCTGCCACTTGCCATACATTTCATTGCCCAGGCCCCACAGGCGCGCGTCGAACGGACGCGGGTGGCCGTTGATTGCACGCTGGCGCGCGATGGTGGTGGGGCGGCGCGAGTTGCAGTATTCCAGCCAGTCGGCGGCTTCCTCGGGCGTGCCGGTGCCGAGGTTGACGCACATATACGGTTCGGCCCCTACCTGAGCGCAGTACGCCATGAACTCGTGGGTGCCGAAACGGTTGGTCTCCACGCCGCCCCAGGCCAGTTCACGCCGGACCGGCCGGTCCTCGCGCGGCCTCACGCCGTCGCGCCAATGGTAGTTGGACACGAAGTTGCCGCCGGGATAGCGCAGTTGCGTGACGCCGATCTCACGGACCGCCTCGCGTACGTCGCGCCGGTAGCCTTGCGCGTCGGAGAGCGGCGACCCTTCCTCCCAAATGCCGCCGTAGATGCAGCGGCCCAGGTGCTCAAGAAAGCTCCCGTACAGGCGCGGTTGGATGCGGCCGATGGGATGATGCGCGTTGATCGCGATGTGAGCCATGATGCCCTCCCTCTAATCTATTACTCGGTCATTTATTGAACGTCGCGGCGCTACCCCTCGATGCTTCCCTGCCATAGGCCACGCACAAAATATCGTTGTATGGTGAGAAAAATGACGACAGCGGGCAGTACGACGATCACGCACCCGGCCAGCACGGGACCTCCGCCGCCAATGAGGGCCAACGCGATCTGAACCGTTTGCATAGATGGACTTTGCAGGATGAGCAGGGGCCAAAAATAGTCATTGTAGGCGTTTATAAAGGCCACGACAGCTAGGCTAACGAGCGCTGGCTTGATCACCGGCATGACGATGCGCCACCACACTCCGAGGTTGCCGCATCCGTCGATGCGCGCCGCGTGGAGCATATCATTGGGGATAGCCTGAATGACCAGGCTCATCCAGAAGATACCGAGTGAACTGATGATCTGCGGCATGACGAGAGCCTGGTAGGTATCTACCCATCCAATCGCGTTCATCTCGATGAGCAAGGGGATGTACTGGGTGAGCGGTACGAAGAACAAGGTGAGTGCCATCACCCCAAATAGGAACCGCTTGCCGCGAAACGTGAACTTGGCGAAGCCATAGCCCGCCAGCGGACAGAAGAAGATGGTGGTCGCCAGGATGATCGCAACCTGGATAGCGCTGTTCTTGAACCCGATAAGGAAAGAATCGTTGCCGAAGACCGCTCTATAGTTGGAGAGCGTGAGTTCCGCCAGATTGACGTTGGACGGGGCCACGAGGAACGCCTGGCCTGGGCGGAAGGACGCGACGACCGCCCACAGCAGTGGACTTATGCACGCCACCCCGCCCAGCCAGATCAGGCCTGTCATGACCGCCCTGACGGCCTGCCGCGCCGCGCCGCCCCTTCGCTCCTTTCGTCGAAACCCTGGCGGCGCTGCCGCGCTCATCGCGCCTCTAGTCATAGCGGCGACCGCATGCCGGCCATTATGCGCATAACAAAGAGCCCTCTCCGCGCTACTGGCCTAAGCGCGCGGTTAGGGACACAACCGACATCGGCGGCAGGGTCGCGACGATCCGGTCGCGGTGTAGCGTCATCTGGGTAAACTCGGCCGGCCTGACGCGATGGGGGGCCGCGAAGGTGTTGTGCGCGTTCATGGCGTCCGCAGTGAGGACAGATCCCTCCGCCTCTTCCAGCGCGCGCCCCCGCAGGTCGCACTGTACCTCCGTTTCCAGATGGGGATGCAGATTGCAGAGCGTGAGGGTGACGCGGCCGGCGGCGTCGCGCGACGCGGAGACGCTCAACCGAGGTATCTTCTGACTGTTCAGGCTATAGGAGTCGCATTCTACCTGGCAGGGCAGCAACGTAGCGTCCTGGTGCGCTTTGTACATGTCGAAGACGTGGTAGGTCGGCGTGGTGAGCATGCGCGGCCCATCGGTCAGGATCAGCGCCTGCAGCACGTTGACCGTCTGCGCGATGTTAGCCATGCGCACGCGGTCGGCGTGATTGTTGAAGATGTTCAGCGAGAGCCCGGCCACGAGGGCGTCGCGCAGCGTGTTCTGTTGGTAGAGGAAGCCCGGATTCGTGCCTGACTCCACGTCGTACCAGGTCCCCCACTCGTCGACGATGAGGGCCACGCGTTTGCCCGGATCGTAGCGGTCCATGATCGTGGCGTGCTTGCGCACAAGCTCGTCCATATGCAAGCCCTTCTGCATCGTGACGAACCACTCGGCCTCGTCGAAGGCCGTGGCCGAGCCCTTCTGCTGCCACGAGGGGCCGGGCACGGTGTAGTAGTGCAGGCTGAGGCCATCCATCGCGGGGGCCGCCTCGCGCATCAGCACATCGGTCCAGTGGTAGTCGTCGCGGTTGGGGCCGCAGGCGATCTTGAACACGTTGTTGCCGCTAAGGTGGCGCACATACGTCTGGTAGCGGCGGTACAGGTCGGCGTAGTACTCCGGGCGCATCGAGCCGCCGCAGCCCCAGTTCTCATTGCCGACGCCGAAGTAGGGCAGGCGCCAGGGCGCCTCGCGGCCGTTGCGGCGGCGCAGCTCGGCCATCGGTGACACGCCGTCGAACGCGCAATACTCCACCCACTGCTGCATCTCTTGCACCGTGCCGCTGCCGACGTTGCCGCAGATGTAGGGCGCGGCCCCGAGTTGCTCACACAGGTTGAAGAACTCGTGCGTGCCGAACCCGTTGTCCTCGGTTACGCCGCCCCAATGCGTGTTGACCATGCGCGGCCGCTCCGCGCGCGGCCCGATGCCGTCCTGCCAATGGTACTCGTCGGCGAAGCAGCCGCCCGGCCAGCGCAGCACGGGGACCTTGACGCGCCGCAGCGCCGCCACCACGTCGTCGCGGATGCCGCGCGTGTGGGGGATGGGCGAGTCCTCGCCGACCCAGATGCCTTCGTAGACGCAGCGCCCGAGGTGCTCGGCGAAGTGCCCGTAGATATTCTTGTTGATGCGCGCCGCTCCCCCGTCGGCGTCGATGATGACGCGGTTCACTACCCCTTCGCTCCCCTCATATATAGACGGTGATCACGGCTATTCTTTGACGCTCCCCTGCAACACGCCCCGGATGAAGTAGCGCTGCATGGCCAGGAAGATGACGACCGTGGGCAGGAAGACGACCACGGAACCGGCCAGTACCGGGCCCCAGGCGCCCGTGGCCGTGTAGGCGTTCGACGAGACGTTGGTCGCGAGTTGCGAGAGCGCGATCTGGATCGTCTGCATCGCCGGCGACGGCAGGATGAGCAGCGGCCAGAAATAGTCGTTGTACGCGTTCAAGAACGACACGACGGCCAGGCTGACCAGCGCCGGTTTGATGATGGGCATGATGACGCGCCACCAGACGCCGAAATGGCCGCACCCTTCGACCCGCGCCGCGTGGAGCAAGTCGTCGGGAATTGCCTTGATGACCCCGCTCATCCAGAAGATACCGAAAGAACTAATCACGAGCGGCATCACGAGCGACTGGTACGTATCGACCCATCCGATCGTGTTCATCTCAATCAGCAGTGGGATGTACTGGGTGATGGGCACGAAAAACAGGGTCAGGATCATCACCCCGAAGAGCACGTTCTGGCCGCGAAACTTGAACTTCGCGAAACCATAGCCAGCCAGCGGGCAAAAGAACAGGGTCGTCGCCAGGATGATGATGACCTGGATCGCGCTGTTCTTGAAGCCGGTGGGGAACGAATCGTTGTTGAAAACGGTCGCGTAGTTGTTCAGGGTGAGCTCACGCGGATCGACGTTGAAGGGTGACACCAGGAAACTCTGCCCCGCGCGGAACGACGATACCAGCGCCCAAGCCAGCGGGAAGAGACACGCCAGTGCGCCGATCCATACGAGTATCGTCAGCGCGGTTCCGCTGACACGCGCGACGACCTCGTCCCTGCTTCGTCTTCGCCGCACGCTCAATGGCTTTGCCACGATCATAAATTTGCCCTCCTCAGCACTGATTGGATCATGCGCGCGTCCAGCGGCGTGCGCCGACGAACAGCGCGATAGAGATGATCATCATCAGGAGCGTCATCAAGAAAGACACGGCCGACGCGGTGCCGAGATCGAGACCTTGCACCATCTGGAAGAGATAGAGCCCGACCGTCACCGTCCCGTTGTCGGGTCCGCCGTTGCTCATGATCAGCTGAGGCTCCGCGAACAGGCTAAAGATGTACAGGGTACCCACGACCGTGAGGAACAGCACCGTGCCGGCGAGCAGCGGTAGCGTAATGCTGAAGAACTGCCGCACGGGGCCACATCCGTCGACCGCGGCCGCCTCGAACAACTCCGGCGAGATGTTCTGCAACGCCGCCGAGAAGAACAGTGCGCCCAGTCCGACGCTCTCCCACAAGCGTACCAGGGCGAGACCGACGCGCGCCCACGGCACGCTGGTGAGGAACGGGATCGTCGGGAGATGGAGGCCGCTCAGGACGACGTTGATCGGGCCGGAGGTCGGGTCATAGAGGATGCGGAAAATCTCGGACGCGGCCACGATGGAGACGACGGTCGGGAGGATATACATGACGAGGGCGGCGTTGCGCCCGTGAAAACGCGGACGGTTCCACACGACCGCGATGATCAGCGAAAGGAGCATCCCTGCCGGGATGACCAACAACCAGAGGAGTCCCGTCGTCTTGACGGCGTCCCACCATAGGCTGTCGGAGAGCACAAAGGTATAGTTGCCCAGACCGACGGGCCGCATCGGGCCAACGCCGGACCAGTGTTGCAGGCTCACATAGAAGGAGTAGGCGACCGGATAGGCGAAGAACGCGAAGAAGACCACGAAGAAGGGCGCGACGTAGAAATACGGGGCGTACGAGCCGCCGAGCCACTTGCGCAGCCTAACCAGGGGCGATCGCGAGGCGCGGGGGACGCTAATTGCCACGACGCTCCCCGGACGGCCCCACCGCTGTGTGTCAGCCATCGTTACATCCAATCATGGTATGGCCGGCGGGAGCGCGTGTCATGTGACGCGCGCCCCCGCCGCGTAAGCCGGTACTCGTCTACTGGGATCACCGATAACGCTGGACGACCTTGGTCAGCACATCATTGTAGGCTGCCTGTTGGGCCTCCTTGGCGCTCTTCTGCCCTTTGAGCACGGCCTCGACTTGCGAGCCGTAATAGGGATAAATGCGGGAGTACCAGCCGGGATAACGGTACTTCGACGGCGCGCTCTTGGCCGCCGTGACCAACATCTGATGTTCGTTCAGATCCTTCGCGATAATCGGGCGGTCCAGATTCACGTCCGGCCAGAGCGCCTCCGCGGCCGGCAGGATTGCTTCGTAGATGCGGCCGCTGTCGCCCGCTTGCAGCGCGCGCGGATCGAACATCTGGAAGGTCGCGAACAGCGCCCCCAGATCGGGGTTCTTGGCCTTGAGCGGGACGACGAAGCCGGAGCCGCCCATCATGGAGTAGGGGCTGTCCGACGACGAGAAAACCGGCTGCTTGGCCAGCCCGATCTTGCCCCAGACCGGCTTGAGGCCGGGCTCGTTCCAGTGGGTGAACCAGTCGGCGAAGTGCATAAAGGCAACCTCGCCCTTATTCCACTGGCTGTACAGCGATGGCGTCTGCCAAAGGCTGAAGCCCACCACGCCGGCCTTGTAGGCCTTCTCGAAGTAGTTGAAGGCGTTGGTGTACGGCTGCGTGTTGAGCTGCAGATTGCCCTGCGCGTCGACGATGCCGCTGTGTTGCTGCCAGGCCAGCCCCTCGGTCATGAAGGTGAGGAAGCCATTGTCCTGCAGGAAGGCCAGCGGGGTCTTGCACGAGGGGACCTTCGCCTTGACCGTCTGCGCGGCTTTGATGAGGTCGTCGTAGGTTTTGATCGCGGAGACATCCACGCCCGCCTTGGCGACGATATCGGTGCGATAGATGAGGAACGCCGGGTCGACGTCCCAGGGGACGGAGACGGTTTGCCCGTTTTGCTTGGCGACGGCCAGCTTATACGGCGCGATCTTGCTCGCGTAGGGGGCGACATGAGAACTGAGGTCATAGAGAGCGGGGGCATACTGGCCCAGGTAGGCGTCCTCGATGAAGAAGATGCCGTCGGGCACGTCGACGCCGGTGATGAGGTGCGCCGAGAGGCTGGGGGTCTGCGGCACGTACGCCGTGACCTGCTGCTTGACTTTGATGTTGGGATAGACTTTGTTGAAAGCGGCGACCTGCGCGTTCGTGAACGGCACGCCGTTCACCCAGATAAGAATCTCGCCCGATGGAGACGCTTTGACGTAGGGCGCCGCGATGCGCCCCGCCGCGTGCGCGACATCGGCCGTTACGCCGGCCACGGCCGCCGTGACCGTCGCGGCCGCTACTCCCTTGATGAATGTGCCACGCTGGACCTTCTTGGGCGCCCCTATTGTTTCTACAGGCTCCATGAGTTCGTCCCTCCTTTGGGATGTATCGTGAGATGTATCGGTGTCTCAATGATTGCCGGATGTCTCATCGATGTATGCCGCGCCGTCTGTCATGACCGTCGATCACGGGAGCGTTATCTGTCACCTCCTCCTCTCACCCGTGCCCGTTCATTCATGATCTGAGGCTACAATAGCACCTGTTCTTGTTTTTGTCAAGAACATTCTACTAGACATTTAATAGTTATCTTGCTCTTTGCTCTATGCGCAGCGTCATGATGGCAAAGCCACGTCGATCTCGCATTGCCAGCCCGTGGGCGCATGCAATGCGCCCTTACGCCCCGATTCACGCGCCCGTATTTTAATCAGACAGGGCTGATGACCATACGTCCCTACGCGCCATGACGGCACTCCTGGATGAGACCTACTTGGCCTTGTATGATGACGAAGGTATTGCATTCCGCGATTGCGTAGTGTATGATCTCATAAACGTCTAGTAAACAAGTGCCGCGTTTTGCAGGCGCTACCCTCTATACGATTAGGTTGGAGCCTGCAATCGTGACCGCCGCATGAGTAGGTGGCGGTCGCTACAACATGGTGGCACACAATTCGCACGTAGGGACGTGTCTAGTGACGGGTGTGCTTGACGGTAAACAGTACAATTCGTAGGGATGGGTGGAGAGGTAGGAGGCTAGGGCGTGAGCGTCAAAGCTGAGGAGCACGATCAGGAGGCGGTGATCAAGCGGCGGCCGAGTATGCGTGACGTCGCCCGCGCCGCGGGGGTGTCACTCTCGGCGGTCTCGTTGGTCGCCGCCGGCCGTCCCGGTGTGGGCGACGAGACGCGCGCCCGTACGCTCGCCGTGATGCGCAAGTTGGGCTACGCCCCACGCCCCCGCAATCATACGGAAGAGACGCGCTATACGCTGGCCATCATTAGTGAGCGTTTGCTGCAGCCGATTGAGCGCGATGTCTTTTATGCCGAGATATTGCAGGGCATCCAGGCCGAAGCGCAGCGGCAGGGCCATCGTGTGCTGCTGCATCTCCTTGAAGGCGGGGAGGCGGGCGTCGACGAGATGATCGCCGGCATGCGTGAGGAGATCGACGGTATGATCCTGGCCAATGGCGGGGATGTGACGGACGAGGCTATTATGCGGCTCGTCGTTAGCCAGGTACCGGCCGTTCTGGTAGACAACTACGTCGTGGACCAACCGCTGCACTGTGTCGTGGCCGATAATGTCACGGCGGGTTACCTGGCGACCCGCCACCTGCTGCGCTTGGGTCATCGCCGCATTGGCTTACTGGCGGGGCCGCACAAATACCGCAGCCTCGTCGATCGGCAGGAGGGCTATATCGCGGCGCTGATGGAGTATGAAATCCCGGTTGATCGCGCGCTCATCGCGGCCCCGACCCACCACGCGGGCGGGCAAAAGGGCTACCACCAGATGCTGAGTCTTCTCGATGCGCCGGAGCCTCCGACCGCCGTCGTGGCGATCAGCGACAAGACGGCCTTCGGGGCGATGGAAGCGCTCAAGGAGCGCGGGGCGCGCATCCCCGAGGACATCGCCCTGGTCAGCATCGACGACGTGGCGGAGAGCGCGCATACAACTCCTCCGCTGACGACCGTCAGCGTGCCGCGCGTCGAGATGGGCGCTGAGGCCGTGCGCCGCCTCCTGGCGTTGCTGCGCAATGAAGGGACGGGACCGACCAAGACGACGCTGTACACCCGTCTGATCGTGCGCCAATCCTGCGGCAGCTAAACTCTACTACACTACGCCGACGCATGGAGCGGCGCGCACGACGGGGACGCGCGCGGCCCACATCGAGGATGGCGCGCTGCCCTACGGAGCTACAGGGGCAAGTAGAGTACTTTGTCTTCCCACTCGCCTTCGATGCTGCCTTTTGCCAGCAGTAGAATGTCGTCGACCGCCCGGCCTATGGACACCGTGTTCCTCACGGCGACGACGCCAGGCATGGGGTGGCCGGCATCTACCCGCGCATAGGCGTAGCCAACGAGGGGCGCGACGTCATGGGTCAGCATGACACGTCCCTCTTGCACTGCCCAGGCCAATATCGTCGGATCGTCTGCTCCCAAGAGGCCGACATCCTGAACGCGTACAACATCTAGGCTTGCCTCGTGATACCACAGACCACGGAGGATATTGTTGTCAAAGTTTTCGTCGGCTAAGGAAGCGCGGCATGATGAGGCTACGACTGTGTGACCGCTTGGCGCGCCAATAGGCGTTCGCGGATGCGCGTCATGTCGGGATGAGCTTCGATCTTTCGGCGGATGATAGCTGCTTCACGCTCTTGCTGCTCTAGATACGCATCGACCTCGGCACGATGCTTCAAGTAGTAAGAGAGTACCGCGTATACGTCGGCCAATTCGAGCGTTGAGAACTCGCGGACGATGTCTTCGGCGTCGGCTCCGTCCAGAAATGCATGGGCGATCGTGTCCAGCGTGACACGCGTGCCGCCAACGCGCACAGTCCCGTGGGCGTCGGTCCGCAGCGGGACGGGCGTCTCGACAATAGAGAGGGTCATGGGATTAGCCTTTCTGTTAGCGCCAGTGGGTTACTGTGATTGTACGACGCTAGGGGCGCAACAGGCCAATTGCGCTACGCCGACGCGTGGAGCGGGGCGTCGAGGTAGTCGGCGGCGGCCAGCGTCGCCGCGCCGATCACCTTGGCGTCCGCGCCGAGTGCCGCGCGTGCGACAGGGACGCGCGCGCGTCCCACGTCGAGGATGGCGCGCTGCCCACCGATGAGCGCGTCGTCGAGGCGATTCCCCACGGCCAGCGCGACGGGGCCGTTGAGCACGACGCGCTCGGGGTCCCAGTTGTCGATCGCGTTGGCGACCGCCAGACCCAGGTACGTCGCGGCGCGCGCCAGCAACTCACACGCCAGGGCGTCGCCCGCCCGCGCGGCGGCCACGATGTGGTCGAGTGTGAGCCCGCCAGACGCGTCCGCCGTGAGCGCGGAGGCGCGTCCGGCGGCAAGGGCGTCGGTCGCGCGGGCGACGATGCCGTGGGCGGACGCTACGGTCTCCAGGCAGCCTCGGTTGCCGCAGCCGCACACGGCTCCGTTGGGCTCGACGATGTTGTGGCCGACTTCTCCCGCGGCCCCGTGGACGCCGCGGTACAGCGCGCCGTCGATGATAACGGCCCCTCCAACACCGTACGCGGCGTCGATGACGACGACAGTACGCGCGCCGCGCGCCGCCCCGTAGGAATGCTCGGCCAGGGCCAGCGCGCGCACCTCGTTGTCAACCAGGACCGGACGTCCCAGTCGCTCTTCCAGCATGGCCCGGATCGGTACGTCGCGCCACCCCAGGTTCGGCGAAAAGAGGATGACCCCGTCGGGCCAGCGTACCAAGCCGGGCACGGCCACCCCGACGCCCAGCACGTCGCGGCTAGCGACGCCGCGCAACGCGCGCCGCGCTACGTGCGCCACCGTGTCGACGATCGCGGCGGGTCCGGCTTCCGGTGCGAGCGGGGCGCGCTGCGTGGCCTGTATTTCGCCGCCGAGATCGACGAGGCCCGCCGTGACCTGGCGCACGTCGATGGCGATGCCCAACGTGACGCGGGCGGCGGGGTTGAAGACGAGGCGCACGGGACGCCGGCCCACGGCCCCTGTCACCGCGGCCGCTTCCTCACGCACGAATCCCTCGCGGATTAGGTGATCGACGATCCCGCTGACCGACGCGGGGCTCAACGTCGTCTGGCGGGCGATCGACGCGCGCGAGAGCGTGGGGTCGTGGCGGATCAACGCGAGCACCAGGGCGCGGTTGGCCTGTTGCATGCTCTGCCCATCGACCTTGCGCGCCATGATGGGACCGGCGGCAGCCATATCTCTCCACTCGGTGAATAAACGAAAAGCCTATATAAGTGTTATACCGCTTTCTCGTGTCTATCGGGGAGCGCCGCGTTGAGTGTCGCAAGAACAGGCCTGCCCCATCCGCCACGGGCGCGCCCCACGATGGTGATGGGGTTAGTGGCCGACGGCCCGACCCGTCAGGCCCGCCCCGGCGCCCGCACCGCGGGTCCGGCCCGTGTCGCCGCTCCGTTGGGGCTGGCGGGGCGCGTGTGTTCCTTGACAACCCCAAAATCCGTGCTACAATGGCCTTGGTAGTAGAACACGAGTCCTACCAAGGAGGGGCGCCGGGGGCGCGGCGCGGAAGCGCGACGTTGCACGGCGTTGCACGGGGGATGGACGGCCAGCTGAGGGCGCTGCACGGGCGCATGGCCCGTGCGGGCGTCCGTGCGGCCCGCGTCTCGCGCCGTGCGCCCACGGCGCTCCGCGTTTCACAATCGTGGGGCGCGCCCATCCACCACAAGGCTTTTGACACCACGCGCGATCCGTGTTATATCTGTATTTATTCAGCCGGTGATGAAAATAGTGGCGTGGGGGAGGCGGTATGACAGTCTCGGGAGGAGCGGATGTGTCGGAGCGGTTCTTCGAGCCTGGCCGCCCCGTCGTCGTGGCGCGCGCCCCCGCGCGGCTTGACGTGCTGGGCGGCATCGCCGACTACTCCGGCGCGACGGTGTTGGAGTTGCCGTTGGATCGTAGCGTTCGCGTGGTCGCCCAGGCGACGGGTGATGGGATGCTCGTGGCCCGTAGCGATCGTACCGATGGGCCGCGCGGCGCCGTCGTCGAGGCGCGCATACCCAGGGCCGTCATTGACGATGGCCCGGCGGTGGAGGCGCCCCAACGCCTGCGCGCCGCGCTGGAGGGGGACGACGCCCACTGGGCGGCCTACGTCCTCGGCCCCCTGGCCGTGCTACACGCGGCCGGCCTACTTAGCGCCGGCGGCAGTGGCGGCGTCCGCCTCTTTATACGGAGCGACGTGCCGGCGGGGGCGGGCGTCTCGTCATCGGCCGCGCTGGAGGTCGCGACCCTGCGCGCGTTCGCGGCGCTCTGGGACCTCGATCTGGACCCGCTGGGCCTGGCGCTGCTGGCGCAGCAGGCCGAGCATCGCGTGGCCGGCGCGCCGTGCGGTATCATGGACCAGGCCGCGGCAACGCTTGGTCAGGCCGGCCACCTGCTGATGCTGCGCTGCCAAGCCTCAGGCGGGCAGCCGGCCGCGGTGATGGGACAGCGCCGGTTGCCGCCGGACGTGCGGGTCTTGGGGCTCGATAGCGGCGTGGCGCATCGGGTGGCTGGAAGCCAGTATGGCCGCGTGCGCACCGCCGCCTTCATGGGGCGGGTCATCATCACCGCCCACGATCCCGCCGAACCGGCCGGCGGCTACCTCTGCAACCTCGCGCCCGCGCGTTTCCTGGCGCGCTACGCCCCGCTTTTGCCGCAGGAGTTGGGTGGCGCCGCGTTTCTGGCGCGGTATGGTGAGACCGGGGATGACGCGACGCGCGTCGAGCCCGACGCCGTCTACCGTGTGCGCGACTGTGCGACGCATCCGGTGCTTGAGCAGGCCAATGTCGCGACATTCCTGGCGGCCCTCGATGGCTACGAGCGAGACGGTGACCCGGCGGCCCTCGTGGAGGCGGGGGCGGCGATGTATCGCTCTCATGAGAGCTACGGGGCCCGCTGCGGACTGGGCACGCCCGAAACGGACCTGATCGTGGATATCGTCCGCGACTTGGGTCCCGCGTACGGTCTCTACGGCGCCAAGATCACCGGCGGCGGCGCGGGGGGCACAGTGGCTATCCTGGGCGCGGAGTCAGGGGTGGAGGGCGCCGTGGAGGCTGTACGTGGGGAGTATACGCGGAGGAGCGGGCGCCAAGCGACGGCGCTCGCGGGGAGTTCGGATGGGGCCTGGGCGTCGCCGGTGCGGCGCGCCCTCGTCGATGAGAACGGAGGGTTGCATGACTGCTAGCTTGCCGCGCGACGCGGCCTATTTCGTGGCGCGTCTACGGGCGCTGGCGCTGGAGATGCGCGACGCGGTGGGGCGCGGCGTGCGCGCCTCGACCATCGAAGAACTCTCCGCCTCGACGGGTGAGCGCGGCGGCGATACCGTCTTCCGGCTCGACGAGCACGGCGAGGGCGCGCTGCTCGCCTACTGCGCGCAGTGGGGCGAGGAATTGCCCTTCCTGCTCGTGGCCGAGGGCTTGGAGGGGGGGCAGCGCGTCTTTCCCGAGGGGGCCGACGCGGCGCGCCTCACCTTTACTATGATCGTCGACCCAATCGACGGCACGCGCGGCCTGATGTATGGCAAGCGCAGCGCCTGGGCGCTCTTCGGCGTGGCCCCGCCCCCGTCCGACGGATACTACCCGACCCTGGCCGACATCTCGGTGGCGCTACAGGCCGAGCTGCCCACGGCGCGCGCCGCGCTGGCCGACGTCCTGTGGGCCGCGCGCGGCGAGGGCGTCGGCGCGGAGACACATGATTTGCGCGCCGGCACAGTCGTTCCCTTCACGCCACGGCCAAGCCAGGCCACGACGCTGGCGGGCGGTTTCGCCGCGATCAGCAAGTTCTTCCCCGGCGGCAAGGCGGCGGCGGCGCGCCTTGAGGAGGACCTGTATCGCGAGCTGTTGGGGCCGCCGCCGACCGAGTCGCCGCAGGTCTTCGACGACGAGTACATCGCCTCGGGCGGACAGCTCTACGAGTTGATGGTGGGCCACGATCGCTTCCTGGCCGACCTGCGTCCCCTCTTGCACGATCCGTCGGAGGGCGTGCCGCGCCTGTGCTGTCACCCCTACGACCTCTGTACCTGGATCATCGCCCAGGAGGCGGGCGTGATCGTGACCGACGCGCGCGGGGAAACACTCGCGGCGCCCCTCGATACGATGAGCCCGGTGGCGTGGGTGGGCTACGCCAACGATGCGTTGCGCCGGGACATCGCGCCCGTGCTGGAGCGGCTGCTAAAAGAAACGAGTGGCGAGTGACGAGTGGCGAGTGGCGAGAACTAGTCACTCGCCACTCGCCACTCGCCACTTATTTACATTGGGGATCAACAGATGAAAGTACGCAAGGCGGTTATCACGGCGGCGGGACGCGGGACGCGGCAATATCCCGCCTCGACCACTGTCCAGAAGGAGATGTTCCCGCTCGTCGACGTCGATGGGCTGACCAAGCCGACGCTGCAGATCATCGTCGAGGAGGCGTTGGACGCCGGCATCGATGATGTCTGCATCGTGACGGCGCCGGGCGATGAGGAGATGTATCGCCAGCACTTTCGCGGCCTGTCCGAGGACTTGCTCCCCGCCTACAAAGGGAAGGAGTGGGCGCTCCAGGAGTCGGAGCGGCTCGCGCGCATCGAGCGGGCGCTGTCCTACGTCACGCAGTCGTCCCCCGAGGGCTACGGCCACGCCGTCTACGCCGCCAAGGACTGGGTCGGCGGCGAACCGTTCCTGCTGCTGCTCGGCGACCATGTGTACATATCGTCCGACCCTGCCGGCCGCCGCTGCGCACGGCAGGTCGTGGACGTTTTCGAGCGCACCGGACAGACGGTCTCGGCGGTCAAGCGTACGCCCGAGCGCTTGCTGCATCTCTTCGGCACCGTCCGGGGCGCGCCGGTCGACGTCCCGGACGATGGACATGATGGCAGTCAGGGTGACGTGTATCGGGTCACGGCGATGGTCGAGAAGCCGAGCCCGGAGCGGGCGGCGCGGGAGCTGCGCACGCCCGGCCTGCGGCCCGACGAGTACCTGTGCTTTTTTGGTATGCACGTCTTCACCCCGGCGCTGTTCGACTGCCTGGGCGAGAACATAGCGCACGATGTGCGGGAGAAGGGCGAGTTCCAGCTCACCTCGGCGCAGGCCATGCTGGCCGCGCGCGAACCCTACCTGGCCTTCGAGACGCTGGGCGAGCGCTACGACATGGGTGTCCCCTTCGGGCTCGCCGAGACGCAGTTGGCCCTGGCGCTGAATTCGTCGATGCGCGAGGAGATGATCGCCTCGCTCATCCGCATTCTGGCCGATCAGGGTAAGGGCGCGCCGCGGTTGGCGGCCGCCGCGGGGGTAACGGCATGAAGATACTTGTGACGGGCGGCGCCGGCTTCATCGGCGCTCATCTGGTGGCCGCCGCGCTGGCGGCGGGCGACGAGGTTGTGGCGCTCGACAACATGCGGCGTGGCGTCCGCGCCAAGCTGCCCGACGAAGCGCAATTTGTCGAGGGCGACATCCGCGACCGCGACACGGTGGCCCTCGCCATGCGCGGCGTCCAGCGCGTCTATCACCTTGCCGCGCAGAGTAACGTGCTCGGCGCCGTTACCGATACGGACTACTCGTTTACGAGCAACGTCGTCGGGACGTATAATGTGCTCGTCGCGGCGCGCGACGCTGGCGTCGAACGCGTCGTCTTCACCTCCTCGCGCGAGGTCTACGGTGAGGTCGAGAGGCTGCCGGTTTCCGAAGACCGCCCTATGGACCCCAAGAACGCCTACGGAGCGAGCAAGGTGGCGGGGGAAGTCTACTGCCGTACCTTCCAGAACACGTACGGTCTCGACGTAAGCGTGTTGCGTCTGGCCAACGTCTACGGCCCGGGCGACCGCGACCGCGTGATCCCGATCTGGCTCGACCGTGCGCGTCGCGGTGAGGACCTGGAAATTTACGGCGGCGCGCAGGTGCTTGACCTCGTCACGGTTGATCTCGTCGTGGCGGCGCTACGCCGTGCGGCCGAGGAGAGCCTGGGCGGACGGGTGGTCAACGTCGGGAGCGGGGTGGGCACGCCGCTGCGCGACCTCGCCAATCGGATCGCGCGTCTGCCGTCGCGCGAGGTCGGCCTGCGCGTCTTGCCGGCGCGCTCCATCGAGGTAACGCGCTTCATCGCCGGCGTGGCGCGGATGCGCGACCTGCTCGACCTCGCGCCGCCCGCCGATCCGCTGGAGGGCCTCGCGGCCCTGTGGGTGGAGGAAGGCCGCCGCTCGACAAGATCTCGCTAGCCCCGATGGAATGGGACGCCCGCTGGCCTGACCTTAAAAGGTCATGGCAGGGCACGGACCTTGAAAGGTCTCCCGGCGACCGCACGGCAGTCGCACGCTAGACGGAGGGAGCGCGCGCCACGCCCACACAGACCTTTTAAGGTCCACCCACTGCCATGGTCTTTTAAGGCCAGGTCTCAAAACGATGAAATGGCCGGCCACCGGCCGTGTAATGTTAGAAAGAAAGGATGATGGAGCATGACCACTCAGAGCGATCCCTACCAGCCCACGCGCGAGGACCACTTTACGTTCGGCTTATGGACGGTTGGCAACCGCGGGCGCGACCCCTTCGGCGTCGAAGTGCGCCCGGCCCTCGATCCTCCCTACATCGTGGAGAAGCTGTCCGAGTTGGGCGCCTGGGGCGTCAACTTCCACGACAACGACCTCATTCCATTCGACGCCACGCTACAGGAGCGCGACCGCATCGTAGCCGCCTTCAAGAAGGCCCTCGCGGATACCGGCATGGTTGTCCCGATGGTCACGACCAACCTGTTCGGTCACCCCGTCTTCCGTGACGGCGCCTTCACCAGCCACGACCCCCGTGTGCGCGCCTTCGCCCTCCAGAAGGTCATGCGCAACATGGAGCTTGGGGCCGAGCTTGGGGCGAAAATCTACGTGTTCTGGGGCGGGCGCGAGGGCGCCGAGTCCAACGCGGGCAAAGATCCGCGCGAGGCGCTCAAGCACTTCCGCGAGGCGCTCAACTTTCTCTATGAGTACAATCTGGACCAGGGCTACGGCTACACCTTCGCGCTGGAGCCCAAGCCCAACGAGCCCAGAGGTGACATCTACCTGCCCACGGTGGGTCACGCCCTGGCCTTCATTTACACGGTTGACCACCCGGAGGGCTACGGCGTCAACCCGGAAGTGGCGCACGAGCGCATGGCGGGGCTGGACTTCTCGCACGGCGTGGCGCAGGCTCTCGACGCGGGTAAGCTCGTGCACATCGACCTGAATGACCAACTGCCCGGCCGCTTCGACCAGGACCTACGCTTTGGGCAGGCCGACCCGCGCGGGGCCTTCTTCCTGGTCAAGCTGCTCGAAGACGCGGGCTATACAGGACCGAAGCACTACGACGCGCACGCGCTGCGCACTGAGGACGAGCAGGGCGTGTGGGACTTCGCGGCCGGCTGCATGCGCACCTACAAGATCCTGCAGGAAACGGTGCGCCGCTTCAACGCCGACCCCGCGATCGGGGCCGAACTCGCCCGGCTCAAGGCCCTTGGCGCCGAGGGACCGCAGCCCCCCGCGCGCTACAGCCGCGAAGCAGCCGGCACGCTCAAAAACGAAACGTTCGACGTGGACGCCATCGCCGCCGTGGGCCTGGGCTATGAGCGCCTCGACCAACTCACTACGGAGGTGCTGCTGGGCGCACGATAGACATACCTTGTTGATGGCTACTCGCCTCATCTACATCGCTGTGATGGGGCGAGTAGCGGCTACAGCTATATGTCGAATATGTCGGCCACAGGATGGGAGAAGCCGGGGATAACATCTTCCCCATCAAGCTGATCCGCGGCGTTCGCGCGCAGCGTCCCGGACGGACGCGCGATGTCTCCGGGGCGCCATACATCGACGGTGCGCGCATCCGGCCAGACGATCCACACTAGACGCGCGCCACCGCCTAGATAGCGCGCCGCTTTGACGGCCATGTCCGTGGCAGTCTGCTCCGGTGAGGCGACCTCAACCGCGACCTCGGGCGCGAAGGGGATCAGCCCTTTCTTATCCATGACGCGCGCGAACAGGGCGGCTCCGTAGTATCCGACATCGGGCAGTAAGCCTGTCTCAGCGCCTGGGAACTTGTACACCCCGTCAGCCGGCGTGACCCGCCCCAGCCGCCGCGGACGGACATAGGCGAAGATCACGCTAAAGATAATTCCCGCGATGTTTGTCGCCTCTTCGCCGCTCCCGGCCATACGGACCAATACCCCTTCGACCACTTCATAGCGCCAGCCGTCATCCGGCCGGGTCAGCAGGTCATCCACCGTTGCGCATCCCGCGTCCGGGACAATCTCCGCCCATGGCGCTAGTGTAGCCGATGGGAGTGTACGCGCTTCAGCCATCTCCGTCATGCCTCCCCCTGGTCGTATCCGCCATGCCGCCCGCCGATAATCATGATGTACCCCACATCGTCGGTTCGCCCCTACTCCCTCACACCCGCCTTTGCCTCATTATCCATCATTAGGCGAGAGCCTGTATGGGCATGCCCGGCGCTTAGGGTGCGCCCCGCGATTGTGAGACACAGCCTGCGCTTTCAAGCGCAGGCCCACGGTCGGTGACATCACAATCTTAGAGGTATCCGGGCGCCGCCGTGATGTAGCCGACGTGCGCCCTCCTCGCCTGGACAGCCCGCGATACCGGCTCGCGCGGCGCAACGCCGCCCCGATGGCCGCGCACAGGCGGACTCGTCCAGCGCGCGTGGCGCCGGCGTCGCCCACGATGGATGGACTTTAGCCCGGCGCTTGCCCCGGCGTGGGGATCACGCCAAGTTGCTGCATCATGCCAAGCTGATCGGCTTCGACCCAGTGCTCCGCGATCTTGCCGCCCTCCAGGCGCAGGATGTCGATACACGCCATCGTGAAGCTCTTGCCTGTGGCCGGGATGCCCATGAGATCCCCGCGCTGTGTCCCCCGCGTCGTGTAGCGAGCGACCACCTTGTCGCCCTCCGCGATGATGTCCTCGACCGTGACACTCATATCGGGTACGGCGGCGAAAAGGCCGGCGAAGAGCTGCTTGGCGCCCGCGAGGTTGCCCTCGGGAACCAGCGGATTATCGTGAGTCACGAAGTCCGGGGCATATAACTCGTCAATGGCGGCCACGCGGTGCTTGTTGAACGCCTCATCGTACCAGCGGCGGGCGACCGCCTTGTTCTCTTCGGTGGACATGATCGTTGCTCCTTTTTCCTCATATGGCCGTGCCGATTGGCGCGACACACTTCCGAATAACGCCGGGTGACCGGTCCCGTCACGTCCTATTGTGACAGTATCGCGCCGGGTTGACCACGCAAAACCCACAGCGTTACCCACAAAGTTAGAGGTCTGTGTTATCATGGCTGCGACACACGGGCATGGGCCGGACGGCGCGGCGCTGTATAGCGTGTCGTGGCCCCAATGGGGCGGGATGGTGCGACGATGGGTATGAGCACGGAGACGGACGAGTCTTTCGGCGCCCTGTTGCGGCGCCATCGGCACGAGGTGGGGCTGACGCAGGAGGCGCTGGCCGAGCGCGCCGGGGTCAGCGTGCGCAACGTGCAGAACCTGGAGCGCGGCGAAAATCGTCCGTTGCCGGATACCGCGCGGCACCTGGCCGCGGCCCTGGGGCTGGAGGCGTCTGAGCATGCGCGGCTGCTGACCGGCGCGCCACCGCGACGGCGAACGGCGACACCTGTCGGGGCTCCCACAGTGGTTTCAACGGCCATCTTGCCCCTCCCGCCGACCGCATTGATCGGACGTGAGCGTGAGATGGCGGCGGTGGACGCCCTGCTACGGCGCGACGACTTGTGCGTGCTGACGCTGGTGGGGCCGGGCGGCGTCGGCAAGACCCGCCTGGCCCTGCACGCCGCCCACGCCGCCCAGGAACGCTTCGCCGATGGCGCGGCCTTCGTCGACCTCACGCCGCTGCGCGATCCCGCTCTAGTCTTGCCGGCCATCGCGCGAGCGTTGGGCTTGACCGCGCAGGGCAGCCGGCCCGCCGCCGCAGTCCTGGCCGCCCATCTGCGCGAGCGCCAGTTCCTGTTGGTGCTCGACAATTGTGAGCAGGTGCTCGATGTAGCGCCGGAGGTGGCGGCGCTGCGGGCGGCGTGTCCAGGGCTGCGTGTGCTGGCGACCAGCCGCGTGGCGCTGCGCGTGCGTGGTGAGCAGGTCTATCCCGTGCCGCCGCTCGCCATCCCCGCGCCCGACCGGCTTCCGCCGCTCGACGCCCTGGAAGGGGCCACCGCGCTAGAGGAGGTCGCCGCCGTAGCCCTGTTCGTGCAGCGGGCGCGCGCCGCCGACCCCGCCTTCGCGCTGGACTCCGCCAACGCCGCGTCCGTGGCCGCGATTTGCGCATGGCTGGAGGGGCTGCCGCTGGCGATCGAATTGGCGGCGGCGCGTGTGGCGGCGCTGCCGCCGGCCGCGTTGCTGGCGCGCCTCGCCCGGCCCCTGGGAGTGCTGGTGGGCGGACCGCGCGACGCGCCCGCCCGCCAGTGGACGCTGCGCGACACGATTGCATGGAGTTACGACTTGTTGTCCACGGTGGAGCAGACCCTGTTTCGGCGACTCGCCCCCTTCGCGGGGGGCTGCACTGTCGATGCCGTGGCGGCCGTATGCATGCCGGAGGACGCGCCGGACAAACCGCTGACGGGGACGGATGTGGCGGACGTGGCCGAGGGGCTGGCGGCGCTGGCGGACGCTCACCTGCTTGGGACGCCCATCGGGGACAACGAGCCGCGCTATACACTGCTGGAGACTGTGCGCGAATATGCGCTGGAACAGATCGAGGCATCCAGCGAGGCGGAGGCGATCCGTGGGCGTCACGCCGCGCACTACCTGGCGCTGGCGGAGGCGGCAGAGGCTCGCTTCCATGACGCCCACCTGCCGCGTGCGCTCGACGCGCTAGATGAAGAGTTGGACAACCTGCGCGCCGCGCTGGCCTGGTGCGTGGAGCGCGGGCAGGCTGGCGACGGGCCGACCGCCGAGCGAGCCCTGGCCCTGGCCGCGGACCTGTACCCGTTCTGGCTGATCCGTCCGCACCTACGCGAGGGTGTGGGCTGGCTGGATCGGCTGTTACCGACGCCAGGCGCGGCGGCGCCGACGGCGGGACGCGTCCGGGCGCTGGCTGTTGCTTCGGGGGTTGCGTTGATGGCGCGCGACGCGGTGACGGCGCGGGCGCGGAGCGCGGAGTGCCTCGCCCTGGCGCCCGCGCTGGACGACCCCCTCTCCCGCGGGCGTGCCAGCCTGATGGCCGCGTCCCTCAGCCTGTTCCCTCTGGAGGGGGAGCCCGATCCGCAAGCGGCGCGGACGGTGCTGCACGAGGCCCTGGCGCTTTTCGGGATGGTTCTACCACCCGGACGGTGGGAAACCCTCAGTTGCCTATGGTTCCTGGGCGTGACGTCCGCCCAACGGGGTAACTTCGCGGGTGCGGTGGAGGAATTGTCCGCAGCCCTCGCGCGGGCGGAGCGGCAGGGCAACATCTGGGTCTGCTGTATGGTGCTCGGTGACCTGGGCTGCCTGACGTGGGCGCGCGGTGACGTGGCCGGGGCGCGGGCCTACATCGAGCGCCTGGCCGCGACGTCCGCCGCCCTCGGCGACACGCAGACCGTCGCGTTCGCGTTGTACCTACTGGGGCAACTGGCCGAGGAGGACAGCGACGCGGCGAGCGCGCGGGCATCCTACGTTCGCGCCCTCGCCCTGGTGCGCGAGGTGGGGGACTTCCCCCTCATGGACCGAGGCCCCACGGCCACGGCCATCATGTACGTGTCCGCGTGGCAGGAGGCGCCTCCCCGCGCCCTGCGCTATGCCGCGGCGACCTTCGGGCTACCCCAGGCGGGAGGGCGGTCCCTCACCCTACAACAGGTGATCGTGGCGGCTAGCAGCGCGTTGGACGCGGAGGGGCGCGCCGAGCCGGCGTCATAACGACCATTGGGAGCCTCCGCCGACCATAGCGCGCATCTACCGTGACGCGGCGTGTATGAAGCGCGGGTTGAATCGACAAGAGAGAAGGAACGTGGGCGGGCTCCAACCCTAGTAACGGCGTACGGTGGCCGGTCTCGTATACTTAGAACGTATGGACGAAAGACTCATCACCCCCGGCGAATTGGACGAAGACGCGGCGGAACTCTCGCTGCGCCCCAAGCGCCTGAGCGAATACATCGGGCAGGACAAGGTCAAGGAGAATCTGCGCATCCTCATCGACGCGGCCAAAGGGCGCGGTGAGGGGCTCGACCACATCCTGCTCTACGGGCCGCCCGGCCTGGGTAAGACCTCGCTGGCCAACGTCGTCGCCGCCGAGATGGGCGTCAACATCCGCACCACCTCCGGTCCCGCGTTCGAGAAGGCGGGCGACCTCGTGGCTATCCTGACCAACGAGCAGGCCGGCGATGTCCTCTTCATCGACGAGATCCACCGCCTCAATCGCGTGATCGAGGAAACGCTCTACCCGGCGATGGAAGACTTCATGGTTGACTTCATCATCGGTAAGGGTCCCTCGGCGCGCACACTGCGTATGGGCCTGCAACACTTCACCGTCATCGGCGCCACCACGCGCCTGGGCCTGATCTCGGCGCCGCTGCGCGACCGCTTCGGCGTGCACTACAACCTCGAGTTCTACGATCAGACGGCTCTGATCGAGATCGTCACGCGCTCGGCCGGCATCCTGCGCGTGCCTATCGACGCCGAGGGCGCCTCCGAGATCGCCCGGCGCAGCCGCGGCACGCCGCGCGTAGCCAATCGCCTGCTCAAGCGCGTGCGCGACTACGCGCAAGTGCGCGCGGGGGGGCATATCACCCTGCCGGTCGCCCGTGCGGCGCTGGAGATGCTGCAGGTCGACGACCTGGGGCTCGACGCCACCGACTACAAGCTGCTGCACACTATCATCGAGAAGTTCGGCGGCGGCCCGGTCGGCGTCGGCACCATCGCGGCCGCGACGAGCGAGGAGCGCGACACCGTCGAGGATGTCTACGAGCCCTACCTGCTGCAGCTCGGCTTCCTCACACGCACACCGCGCGGACGCGTCGCCACCGCGCTGGCCTACCGTCATCTCGGCCTGCCTGAGCCCGGCGCGCCCGGTCAGGCGCGCCTGTTTTAGCGGCGCCGAAACCCGCGGCTGCTTCTGGCGTACAATGTAGCCAGATGAGTGAGCAGAACGCTACAGAATATCGCTGGAGGACAAGAATATGGCATATAGACCCGATATAGTGATTCGGGGCAAGGATGGTGAACTCCTCGCGGTAGTGACAGTGACCAATCCAAGGAGCCTCTCTCGAGACATTGTGGTGGAGTTGCACCGCGATGTCGTTGCGTATGATACCGGGCGAGATGCCCCTTACTCCCTGTTGCTGTCGCAAAAGCATGGGTTTCTCTGGACATCGACGGGGCCACAAGACACCTCTTGCGCTGAGTTTCCGATGGAGGCCGTGGTGGCTCGTTACTTTCCTTCGTTAGGCGAACAAGAGAGGCTGAGAGGACGAGAACTTGAGCTAATCTTGTTCCAGTGGCTGGTCAACCTGACATTGGCGCCACACGAAGCTACGGAAGAACCTGAAAAATCTCTTGCCGCCTGCGGATTCTTATCAGCGATTCAGGGGGCTTCAGTGACGGTAGAAACGGGCCAACCAGATAACCGTATGCTCGCCTTGGCGACTTAGTGGATAGCACGCTTCGAGCAAGGGCTGAACTTTATCAGAGCGAACCTCCCCAACGTGACATAGAGCGGTAGCCCAAGAAAAGCGCCGCCGTTAACCTGCTACAATGCGGTCACAACTACCATACGCATACAGGCGGGACGAGTACATCGAAGGCGCGACGTACAGAGAGGGAAGGCAGAGGCTGAGAGCCTTCCCGTAGCGCACCTGGTGAAAACCCACCCGCACGACGACTCCGAACGCACGTCACGCATGAGCGCGTGCGGTAAGGTGTCGCGGCCGCCGCCGTTACCCGGCACGCAACGAGGGAGGTTATGGGTGAACCATAACCTCCGCACTCGGGTGGTACCACGAACACGGCCCTTCGTCCCGTCGGATGGGGGCCATGTTTATTAGTGACGAGAACTACGAAACTCGCCACTCGCCACTCGTCACTCGCCACTCGCCACTCGTCACTTCTCAGGGGGAGGTACCACTATGCGCCGCTCACAATCTTTCGGCGACACGCTCCGCCAGGCTCCGGCCGATGCCGAGGCCGCCGGCCACCAGCTGCTGATCCGCGGCGGCTACATCCAGCCGCTCGCCGCCGGCATTTACTCATACCTGTCGCTGGGGCAGCGCGTCAAACGGCGTGTCGAGCGCATCCTGCGTGAGGAGATGGACGCGGTCGGCGGCCAGGAAGTCTCGCTGCCCGTCGTGCACCCGGCTGAACTGTGGCAGGAGTCCGGCCGCTGGTACAGCGTCGGACCGGAGTTGGTGCGCTTCAAAGACCGCGCCGGCCGCGACATGGTGCTGGCGATGACCCACGAGGAGGCGTTCACCGACCTGCTGCGCCGCAACGTCAAATCTTATCGCCAGCTCCCGCTGATGCTCTACCAGATCCAGACCAAGATCCGCGACGAGCCGCGCCCCCGCGGCGGCCTGATCCGCGTGCGCGAGTTCACCATGAAAGACGCCTACTCCGCGCACGCCTCGGCCGAGGACCTCGACCGCTACTACCCGCTCGTCTACGACGCCTACCTGCGCGCCTTCCGGCGCTGCGGCCTCGACGTCGTTGCCGTCGATGCCGACCCTGGCATGATGGGCGGGACTACCACCCATGAATATATGTACCTCACGGACATCGGCGAGGATACACTCGCGCTCTGCGCCGTCTGCGGCTATGCGGCTAACCGCGAGGTCGCGGACTTCCGACAGGATACGCCGGCTGCCGAGGAGCCGCGGCCGCTTGAGGAGGTGGCGACGGCGGGGACGGCGACGATTGCCGCGCTGGCCGGCCTGCTCGGCGTCCCCGCGTCGCGTACGGCCAAAGCCGCCTTCTTCATCGCCGACCCGCGCGATGAGCCCAGTGATCGTACAGGTGAGCGCGAGGATGGGCGTTTGATCTTCGCCGTGGTACGCGGCGATATGGAGGTGAACGAGACCAAGCTGGCCTGCGCCGTCGGCGCCTCCATATTGCGTCCGGCCCGCGCCGACGAGCTGGAGGGCACGGGCATCGTGCCGGGCTATGCCTCGCCCATCGGGATAACGGGCGCGACCGTCGTGGTCGACGACCTCGTCGCGCGCTCGCCCAACCTCGTCGCGGGCGCCAACCGGCCGGGCTACCATCTGCTCAATACCAACGTGCCGCGCGACTACCGGCCCGACATCGTGACCGCCGTCGCCGCGGTCTATGAGGGCGCGCCGTGCCCGCGTTGCGGGGCGCCGCTGGGTCTTGCACGCGGCGTCGAGGTCGGCCACACCTTCAAGCTGGGCACGACGTACAGCGCGGCGCTCGGCGCGCGCTATCTGGATGCGGAGGGGCAGCTGCGCGACATCGTGATGGCCTCGTACGGCATTGGTGTGGGGCGGTTGATCGCCTGCGTCGCCGAGGCTTGCCGCGATGAGCGTGGGTTGATGTGGCCGGCGGCGGTCGCCCCATACGACGTCTACCTCATCGGGCTTGATCTGACCGACGACACGGTCCGCGCGGCGGCCGACGGCCTCTACACGGCGCTGCAAGCGCGGGGGATTGACGTGCTCTACGACGACCGCGACGAGCGCGCCGGCGTCAAGTTCAACGACGCCGACCTGCTCGGCATACCCGTGCGCGTCACGGTCAGCCGCCGCACCTTGCGCGACGATGCCGTCGAACTCAAAGAGCGCGCCGGGGGCGAGGCGCGCCAGGTCCCGCTGGCCGACGCCCTTACGCATGTTCAGGAACGTCTCGCCCCATCACAAAGGCTCACCATGACTCCTACGGCATAGTGGTAGATATCAGCGCAGGCAAACAGATGGAGGAGCGTCTGGCGCATCAGGCGCACCACGACGCCCTCACGGGGCTGCCAAATCGCGCGCTCTTTGGCGATCGCCTGACCCAGGCGTTACGCGCCGCCGACCGCGAGCAGACGCCGGTGGCGTTGCTCCTGCTCGACCTTAACCGCTTCAAAGAGGTCAACGACACGCTGGGGCATGACGCGGGTGACGCGCTCCTCCGCATGGTGAGCGCGCGCCTGCAAGGGGTGGTGCGCGCCTCGGATATGGTCGCCCTGGACCTGGGGCGCACACGGGGATTGCGGGTCGTCGTCGAGGGCGTGGAGACGCGTGGTGTGTGGGACACGCTGCTGGCCCTGGATGGCGATGTCGCCCAGGGCTATGGCATCAGCCGCCCGCTCCCCGCCGCGGAGTTGGAGCAGTGGTTGCGCGTTCCCGCGCACGCCGTGGCGTAGCGGTATGTTTGGGGCCTCCTTGCGTCAGCGCAATTTTCGTCTGTTCTGGTTTGGCCAGATGATCTCGCTGACCGGCTCCTACATGCAAAGCATTGGGCAGACCTGGCTGGTGCTGGAGCTGACCCATAGCGCCTTCCAACTTGGTCTGGTGGGCGCGCTGCAAGCTCTGCCAGTGCTGCTCTTCGCGCTCGTTGGCGGCGTCTTGGCCGATCGCTGGCCCAAACGGCGCGTCTTGTTCTGCACCCAGGCGGCGGCCATGATCCAAGCTCTGCTGCTCTGGGCGCTGATCACTACCGGAACCGTCCAACTCTGGCATGTATATGTCCTGGCGCTGCTGCTGGGGCTCACGAACTGCCTGGGCCGGCCAACAGGCCAGGCGTTTGTCGTCGAGTTGGTCGGACGTGCGGACCTGCCCAACGCCGTGGCCCTGAACTCCTCGCTCTCCAATCTGACGCGCATCGTGGGGCCGGGCCTGGGGGGCGTCATTATCGCCGTCAGCGGCGTGGCCTCGCTCTTCTTGCTCAACGCGCTCAGCTTTATCGCGGTGTTGGCGGCCCTGGCGCTGATCAACAGCCGCGACCTGCACGCGCAGGCGCCCCGACACACCAACGCGGGCGCGCGGCAGACCACCTGGCAGAGCCTGCGCGAGGGCGTGGACTATGTCCGGAACACGCCCGCGGTGTCGTTGGTGATCCTCGTGGTCGGCCTGATGTTGCTTTTCGGCTCGAACTTCAACGTTGTGCTCCCCTTTTTCGCTACGGGCGTGCTGCATGCTGGCGCGACGGGCTTTGGCTTTCTCTCGGGCGCGTCCGGCGTTGGCTCCTTGATCGCATCGCTGTGGCTGGCTTGGCGCAACCAGAAGCCAACGATCACCCGCGTGCTGATTGGCGCGTTGGTCTTCGGGGTGTTGGAGGCCGTGTTCGCGGTTTCGCGCATTTATCCCCTGTCGTTGGCGCTGATCGCGAGCGTGGGCGGCGCCGAGATTGTCTTCACCACGCTGGCCGTGACCATGCTTCAAACGGTGGCGCCGGATCACCTGCGCGGGCGCGTCATGAGCGTGGCTATCCTCTTCTTCGACGGAAGCTTGCCGTTGGGTTATCTGTTGATGGGCTGGCTGGCCGGTCGGTATGGGGCGTCCAGCGCCCTGCTCATCGGCGCGCTGCTCAGTCTGCTGGTCGTAGGAGGCGCGTGGTTGTGGCGTAAACCGGCGGAGGCAGGCGGCCCCCCTCTCCTGGGTCAGGGAGAGGGGTCGGGGGTGAGGGCCGCGCCGTGACAAACCGCTAAACCAGAGGCATGACCTGACGCGCGAAGCGCTCGAGTTCGGTATGCATGGGACTGCACTGTAGCAGGAACAGGTCGATGCCGGCGTCGGCGAACTCCCGGACGCGCGCGGCGACGGTCTCGGGTGTACCGATCAGGCCCGGCCGCAGCCCGCGGTTGGAGACGGAGTAGTCGCGCAGAGAGAGCTCGCGCTCCAGTTGTGAGTGGCTGGTGAAGTCGCCGTAGCCAGCGTAGCCCGCGGCGTCGCGCACGTTGGTGATGCGGGCAATCTCCTCGTCGGCTTCGGCGGCGCTTTCGCGTACGATGGCGTAGGCGGCCATACCAAAGCTCAACGGCGGCAGCCCCAGCGCGTCGCGTCGCGCGCGCATATCGGCCACGCGCGCGGCCACCGCCTCGGGCGTGTCGCCGTGCATCAAGTAGGCGTCGCATTGGGTCGCGATCATCGTGCGCGCGGTTTCCGACTCGCCGCCCGCGTACAGGCGCGGCCACGGTTGTTGCACGGGGCGTGGCGCCAGCACGCCGTCGTCGACATTGTAGTAGTGGCCGTGGAACGAGAAAGGACCGCCACTCCACATGCCCTTCATCACGTCGATAAACTCAGTGGTACGCGCGTAGCGCTCGTCGTGGGGTACGAAGTCCATGCCGTAACGGCGCGCCTCTTCGGCCCACCACGCCGAGACGACGTTGAGCGTGAAGCGGCCGCCGGAGATGTTGTCGATGTTCGCGGCCATCTTGGCGACGATGGCGGGGTTGCGGAAGCCGGGGCGGATCGCGGCCATGATCTCCAGGTTGCGGGTCGTCGCGGCGAGGGCCGCGCAGGTCGTCCAGGCTTCGAGCACGGGCTGATCGACGCCCTTGATGTCGTTGAGGTTCAACTCGGCGACGAGAGCCGTCGTATAGCCCCACTCCTCAGCCTGGCGCGCCACGTCCAGCGCGTAGGAGAAGGTAGCGGGCATGTCTTCGTCTTCAACGTTGCGCAACCAGCCGCCGAAAATAGGTAGCCAGAAGCCGAACCGTGGCTTTGTCATGAGTACTCCTTACTAGCAAGCGGCCTGCGACTGCGGTCGCATGGCAGACCAACGCCGACTGCGGTCGGGTGTCGTTTTTTAGCACCGCAGTGCCGTCCGCTGCCATCGAGGTCCCCACCGCAGTGGGGAGGCAGTCGCAGGCCTCGTTAACACGCGCAAAAGTAGCGCGCGCCCTCCATTTCAGTTTGTAAGAGTTGATAGAAGGGGCGTGGATCGTCGGGGTCGAGCACGGCTTCGACGACGCCCGCCTCGCGCGCCCCTCCTGTGATGAGCGCCAGCCACTGCGCCTCGCTCAGAGAGTCGGCCGCGCGCACGGCGCCGCCTGAGCGGCGCAGCGCCATGTAGTCCTTGAGGTAGACCCAGGTCAGCGCATCGGAACGCGGCGCGGCGGGTTCTACCCGGCGCCCAGTCGTCGTGGCGTAGGCGAGCCAGGGCAAGTCGACACCGGCGGCGATAGGGAGGCCGATCCATTTCCAGACGCGCGTGTTGACGTCGAGCAGCTTGTGTTCGCCGTCGCGCGGATCGTAGAGGAACTCGACCTCGGCGATGCCGTGATAATTCAGCGCCTGTAGCACGCGCGCGCCGCGCTCCACCAGGAGTGGGAGCGCGGCGGATTCGACGAGACAGCCCGTGCCGAAGCCGGCTGGATATTGCTCGACCTTGCGCCCTACGAACGCGCCGAGCGTCGTGCCGTCGGGCGTCACGTACGCGCAGAGCGAGTGGAAACCGTCGGGCGTGACCGGCACAATCTCCTGTGCGAGCATGCCGTGGCCGGCGGTGCGGCGCGCCCAGTCTATGAACTCGGCCGCGTCGGGGATTGCGATGACTTTGACGCCGAACTGCTCGGTGAAGGAGCGCTGTTCGCGCGGCTTCAGGATGCACGGGTAGGCGACCTCGCGGGCAAGACGCGCCGCGTCGTGCTCCGCCAGGTCCCAGGTGCGCGGGGCCGGGATGTCCAGCGCCCCGGCGGCGGCGTAGAGACTTTTCTTGTCGAGGATACGCTCGACCGTCGCCTCATCGGCGAAGGGGATGTCGTAGTACTCTTCGAGTCGCGCGCGGTGACGGCCGAGGCCGAGCACCCACTCGTCGTTGGCGGGGAAGAGCACGCCGCGCTGGTCGAGCAGCGCGCCGATCTCGAGCAACCGCGCGACGAACGCGTCCTCATCGTCCAGCGGGGAGGGTAGGCGCCCACGCACGGCGACATGGCGCGAGCGCAGCCCGAAGCCGCGCTCATCCTTGTCAAGCGCGATGACCGGCACGCCGTGCGGGCCGAGTGAACGCGCCACGGCCAGTCCCGTGATGTGGCAATTAAACACGAGGGCCGGCGGTAGTGGGACACTGTTGACCCGCTCATCGATCGCGCGGCGCAGATCGTCGCGGTCGTCGAGCAAGAATGTTTCTCGATTGATGGTCATAAGCGCGAGTATACCATGTCTAAACTCCCCGTTCTCAATCGAATTGCGCGTTATTCGGCGTGTGAGCGGGGCGATTGGCCGGGCGTGATATCTCCGGTTGTATACTCATCGGCTTCGGTCGCCGCCTCGTTGGTAGGCATACCGTGCCGCGCGTTGGCGGCGGGGCTTTCGTGCACGATTGTCCAATCGCTGAAGTAGGTGACGTCGTAGGCTCCATACTGTGTCAGGATGCGTGTGATATCTTGAGCGTTGTCCTGGCTCTCGGCGGGGGCCGCGATGACGACGCGGCCGGCGTCGATATGGACGGAATAGCGCTTGGCCTCCATATCCTCACCGCCGTAGCCTTTGATCCAGTTGGTAAACTTGCCCACGAAGCCTTCCGCGTCCTTTTTAGACTCGCTCAGGTCGCCCGCCGCCGCCGAGTGCGCGAGGCGTTGTGTGGGGACACCGCGCGCGGAGAGGGCCTGCTCGGCCTCGCGCGCCTGCTCTTCGTAGTCGAATACAGCGTAGATATTGCGGCGTTCCGGGGTCCCTCCGGCATCGACGACGTCATGGTTTTCCTGCATGGTGACCTGCTCCCTTCGCGGTACGTGGTGTCTGTGGCGCCACATGGCGCCCAACAGCAGCTACGTATGGTGAGGTTTCAGGATAACGTGTGACGCATAAGCCATGCCAGCGCTGAATCAACTAGGAAGGGCGGGGGATGACAGATGGGGCATTGCGGCGCGAGCCGAATGCGCCGATACCGATACATGTACACACGACAGGCGCGGTGAGCGCGACACGCGGAGGCATTGGTGATGAATCAACATGGGGCGAGCCGTAGCATCGTCGTCCACCTGTCCGCGAGCACCCTCGCCATGGTCGCGCTGCTCGGGTTGACCTGGCTCGGCGCCGCCGTCAGCGTCGACCGGCTCCGTGCCAGCTACGCCCATACCGTCAACACCATCGACGCCCTCTCCGGCGCGGTGTTGCAAGGAACCAAGCTGCGTGACGACGAGGAGACCGGACTGCGCGGCTACCTGCTGACCGGCCGGCCGCGCTTCCTCCAACCCTACGACGCGGCCCGGCGCGCGCTCCCCGCGCTGCGCCAGCGGCAGGACCTGCTCGCAGCCGACGAACCGGGCGCGCAACCCCTCCTGACGGCGCGGCGCGGGGCGGGGGACGCCTGGGACCGCTGGGCGGCCGGGGTACTCGCGCACCCCTTGCCAGCCCCGCGCGGCGTGGCTGCCCTCGTCGCCCAACAGGATCACGGCAAGGCCCTCTTCGACCGCTACCGCGCCGCCACGGACCACGTCATTGCCTATCTCGACGCTGCCCGCCAGGAGGCTCTGCGCGCGAGCGTGGCGATGAGCGTCACGACCGACCGGCTGTTCATCGCGCTCTTCGCCGGCGCGATCGGACTAGGGCTGCTGCTAGGCTGGCGGGCCATGCGCGCGGTCACGCACCCGCTCGCGGCCCTGCGTCGTGCGGCGGGGGCCATTGGGCACGGCGACCTTACGCAGCCCGTCGCCATCGCGGGCGCCCGCGAGTTCGTGCGCCTGGGCGCGGAGATGGATGCGATGCGCCGGCAATTGCAGGCCCGCGCCGACGAACTCGCCGCGTCGGAGGCGCGTTTTCGCGCCCTCGCGGAGCACGGCAGCGATCTCGTGTGCGTCCTCGCCCCCGACGGCGCCGCGCTCTATGGCAGCCCCTCCTACGCGCGAATCCTGGGCGCGTCCATCGAGGACCTGCACCAGGCCGCCGGTGGCCCGCTCGCCGCGATCCATCCCGACGACCGCGCCCAGGCCCATGCCGCCATGGCCTCCTGCGTCACGGAGGGTCGGCCCTCCGTGACGCTGACCTGTCGTCACCGCCACGTCGACGGCTCCTGGCGCACTCTGGAGTGTGTCGCCACCAACCGGCTCTCCGACTCAGCCGTGCGCGGCGTCATCGTGACCAGCCGCGACGTGACCGCGCGCGCGGAGGCGGAGGAGCGCCTGCACACGAGTGAGGAGCGTTTGCGCACCCTGATCACGCATCTCCCCGTCATTCTCTTCGCCATCGACGCGGACGGCGTCTTCACCCTCTCCGACGGAGCCGGTCTCGCCCCGTTGGGAGTCGCGCCCGGCGCGGTGGTCGGCCGCTCGGCCTTCGATGTCCACGCGAATCATCCCGTGCTCGCGGCAGGTCTCCGCCGCGCGCTCGCCGGCGAGCCAACCGACTTCATCCATACCATCGATGGGTTGACGCTCGACGCCCGTGTGACCCCGTTGCGCGACGCACAGGGCCGCGTGATGGGCGTGATCGGTGTGTCCGTAGACGTGACCGACCGCGTGCGCGCCGAGGAGGCGCTGCGGGCTGAGGAGGAGGCGCTGCGGGCTGAGGAAGAGCGCTACCGCGTCGTCGCCAACGCGGCCCACGACGCGATCATCGCGGCCGATAGCGCCGGCCGCATCATCTCCTGGAACAGGGGGGCCGAGGCGATTTTCGGCTATACTCTCTGCGAGGCAATCGGCCAGCCGTTGACCCTGCTGATGCCGGAGGAGTACCGCGCGGCGCACCAGCGTGGCCTGGAGCGGTCGGTGCGCGGGGAGGCGCTGCACTCGTTGGGACAGACGCTGGAGCTGCAAGGACAGCGCAAGGACGGTTCCGCATTCCCCATCGAGTTATCTCTGTCCTCCTGGGAGACCGCCGAGGGCGCCTTCTACGGCGGCATTATCCGCGATGTAAGCGCACGCCGGGCCATGGAGGCGGCGTTGGACCAGGAGCGCACAATCCTGCGTGCGGACGCGGAGCGGCTTTCCGGCGTCATCGCGATCCAGCAGGAGGTCGCTCTGGCGGACCTGGATACGCGCGTCGTCTTTCCCTTGATCGCCGCACGCGCGCAAGAGTTGAGCGGCGCCGATGGCGCGGTGGTCGAGTTGGTCGAGGGCGAGGACATGGTCTATCACGCCGTCACTGGCACGCTAGATGGTTATGAGGGGACCCGCCTGCCGCGCATAGGGACCCTTACCGGCCTGTGCGTGCGCACGGGCGAGACCCTCTATTGCGCTGACGCGGCGATCGACCCGCGCACCGATCCCGTCATCTGCCGGCGTCTGGGCATCGGTTCGATGGTTGTCGTTCCTCTGCGCCATGGCGGCGCCGTCGTCGGCGCGCTTAAGGTGAGCGCCACGGCGACGCACGCCTTCGACGCGCGCGCCGTCCAAACGCTGCAACTCATGGCTGGCGTCCTGGGCGCCGCCCTGGGGCAGGCTGCCGCCTTCGACGCCTCGCGCGTGAGCGAGGAGCGCCTGCGCACAGTCGTCGCCAACGCGTCGCTCATTCTTTTCACCATCGACCCCGCTGGTGTCTACACGATGTCGGACGGAGCCGGGTTGGCCGCCCTGGGGCAGGAGCCAGGCGCCGTGGTCGGACGCTCCGTCTTCGACGTGTACCGGGATCAGCCCGCGCTCCTGGACGATACACGGCGGGCGCTGGCCGGGACGCCTGTCACCTTCCCCAGCCAGGTGCACGGCGCCGTCTTCGACAACCATCTGACACCACTGCACGACGCGCAGGGCCGCCTGATCTCCGTCATCGGCGTGTCCACAAACATCACCGAGCGCGCCCACGCCGAGGCGGCGCTGGTGGAGAACCGGCGCGAACTGGAGCGGAGCAACGCCGAGCTGCAGCAGTTCGCCTACGTCGCGTCGCACGATCTACAGGAGCCCCTGCGCACGATCACCAGCTACCTGACGCTGCTGCAGCGGCGCTACCAGGGTAAGCTTGGCGCGGACGCCGATGAGTTTATCGGGTTCGCCACCGACGGCGCTCAACGCATGTCGGCCTTGATCAAAGCCGTGCTCGCCTACTCACGCGTCGGCACGCACGGCGCGGCGTTCGGGACAACAGACTGTGGGGGCCTCGTCGCCGTCGCCGTGGCTAACCTGGAGGCGCGCATCGCGGAGAGCGGCGCACAAGTTGTCTACGACGCGCTGCCGGCGGTGCACGGCGACGCGGCCCAACTCGGCCAACTTTTCCAGAACCTGATCGGCAACGCCCTCAAGTTCACGCGGCCCGACACGCCGCCCCTGGTCCGTGTGGAGGCGGAGCGGCAGGGCGAGCGCTGGCTCGTGCGCGTGGTAGACAACGGCATCGGGATCTCCCCGACGCACACCGCACGCATCTTCCAGATGTTCGGGCGCTTGCACACCCGCACCGAGTACGAGGGCACGGGCATCGGGCTCGCCGTGTGCCAGCGCATCGTGGAGCGCCACGGCGGCCGTATCTGGGTCGAGTCAGCGCCTGGCCAAGGCGCTGCCTTCCTGTTCACCCTACCCGCATCCGCGGAGCGCGACGCGATGGACGACAAAGCCAAGAGAGAGGACGCCGCCGCATGACACAGACTGCTATGGAGGTGCTGCTGGTCGAGGACAACCCCGCTGACGTACGCCTGACTGAGGAAGCGCTGAGGGAGGGAACGGTGCCTCTGCACCTCTCGGTGACGCCGGACGGGGAGGAGGCGCTGGCCTTCCTGCGCCACGAGGGACGCTACGCCGCCGCGCCACGGCCGGACCTGGTGCTGCTTGACCTGAACCTGCCGCGCCTGGACGGCCACGCGGTCCTCGCCGCGCTCAAGGCCGATCCGTCGCTGCGCCGCATCCCCGTGGTGGTGCTCTCGACCTCGGAGGCCGAGGCGGATATCGCGACGAGCTACGATTTGCACGCCAACTGTTACGTCAGCAAATCGCCCGATCTGGATCAGTTTTTCCGTGTCATGGGGATCATTGAGGAGTTCTGGTTGGCGGTGGCGCGCCGCCCTTTGACGCCGCGGATCAGCACGCCGGCCGGCGACGACGCCCGGCAGCGCACCGTATTGGTGATCGACGATGACCCCGGCATCGTCGATCTTGTGTGCGCCGCGTTGGAGGACGTGGGGTACGGCGTGCTCGCGGCCGTGGGCCAGGAGGCGCTGCGTGTGGCCCGCGAGCGGCGGCCGGACCTTGTGTTGCTGGATATGAACATGCCGGGGCTCGATGGCGCGGCGCTCAGCCGTCGCCTGCGCGACGACCCCGTCACCGCCGCCATCCCCATCGTGGTGATGTCGGCGCAGGTGGGTCTGCGCGCCGCTGCCGCGCTGCTGCCCGGCAATGACTGGCTAGCCAAGCCGTTCGAACTGCCGGACCTGTACGCAACCGTGGCCCGCTGGGCGCGGGCGGGGGTATAGGTATGGGTCGAGGGTACCCCATGACTATGGATGAAGAGCGCGATGCCCTGGACACGGAGCCCCGCATGGCGCCGACCCCACTGACGGTTCTGTTGGTCGAGGACAATCCCGCCGACGCCTACCTTGTCCGCGACTGCTCACCGAGGGGGCGAGCGAGGGCGCGCGCTTCACAGTGACGCATGTCGATCGGCTCACCCAAGCGCTGGAACAGGTCGCGGACACTACGTTTGACGTGGTTTTGCTCGACTTGTCGCTTCCCGACGCCCACGGCATCGAGATCGTCACCCGCCTGCATGTAGCGGCGCCGGGGGCGCCAATCGTCATAATGAGCGGCAACCAGGACGAGGCGCTGGCGATCCGCGGAGTGCGCGAAGGAGCGCAGGATTACCTCGTCAAGGGCCATGTCGAGAGCGACCTACTCGCGCGCTCATTGCGGTATGCGATCGAGCGCAAACGCATCGAGGATCGCCTCAGCGCCAAGACGCGTGAGCAGGAAACCTTCATCTACACCGTCTCGCACGATCTCAAAGCGCCGCTCGTCTCGGTGCAAGGCATGGCTGGCATCCTGATCGAGGATTACAGTGTGGCATTGGGGGCGGATGGCCGCCGCTACCTCGAGCGTATCGTCGCCAACGCCGACAAGATGCAGGCGCTGCTGGCCGACCTGCTCGAACTCTCGCGGCTCGGCCGCGTTGACGACGAGTACGGCCCCGTCGACCTTAACGCTGTGATCCAGGACGTGACGGAGCGGCTTCACCACACGCTTACCGTCCGTGGCGCGCGTGTCGAGGTCTCGCCGTCGCTGCCGGTCGTACATGCATGTAGCAAGCGTTTGGCCCAGGTGTTCACAAACTTGATTGACAATGCGGTCACGTACACGCCGAAAGAGCGCGTACCACTGGTGCGTGTCACGGCCCGTCATGGGGGCGGCGCCTGGGAGATTGAGGTGCGCGACAATGGCGCGGGCATCCCGGCCGCATTCCATGACAAGGTGCTGCAGATCTTTCAGCGGCTTCCGGCCGGCAAGACGCTCAATCCTGCGGGGACGGGCGTGGGGCTAGCCATCGTCGCCCGCATCGTCGAAACCCATGGCGGGCGCGTGTGGATCGAATCGGAGGAAGGGCTGGGGACAGCGTTCCATTTTACGTTGCCAAAACACGAGTCTGTGCCTAGCGTCGCATGGCAGGGCACGGACACTACAGTGTCTGACGGATGTACTGTTTTTGAGCGGCTTTAGTCGCTGTCGCTGTTAGCCTGCCATGCGACGTTAGTCGCAGGCCCCTTAGAGCCTGTGTGTAAAGTAGTTTGAGAGGCTGTAGACTAGGAGGTATGAACAGACAAGCATACCCGTCCGACTTGAGCGAGGCGCAGTGGACGCGCATCGCATCGCTGATCCCTCCGGCCAA
>JAABUL010000434.1_pt1 | contig 89730 bp, 33 predicted proteins | sample 5559151 | NCBI WGS metagenome assembly JAABUL01 (sample SAMN10711876, study PRJNA513368) | rock metagenome | isolation source: Antarctica rocks | place: Antarctica: Victoria Land, Pudding Butte sud | reverse complement strand
GTGGGGGGGGGGGGGGGTGTTTGTTGGGGGTGTGGGGGGGGGGGGGTTGGGGGGGGGGGGGGGGGGGGGGGGGCCTGGGGGGACGGGCGGTGCTGACGATGGAGGATTTGGGGTGTGCGGTGGGTGAGTATGGGGTTAATGTTAAGAGGGGGGAGTTTTATCGGTGAGGGGGGATGGTGGTGGGTGGGATGGGTTGGGGATGGGAGTGATGGCGTTTGGGGGATAATGCATCGATGGGCGTTGGGAAGGCGTTTCGACCTGCAACGTTGGGAGATATTCATGCGGCATGTGCGATACTTGTATGCATACAAAGAACGCATTCGTGACAAATCAAACCAGTCCCAAACCCAAGCCTATGCCGTCCAGCCAAGCCATAGACAAAGCCGCTCAACATACCACCCCAGTCTCCCACCCCAGCAGCGAAAAACATCCAGCCTGTGAGGCACGCCTCGTCAAAGCCGCTCGTGAGCGACAAGGCCGCTTTCAAGCCCTCAATCGGATTGAGACAACATCACTCCATATGCCTACCATTCACATGCATTCACCCTACATAACCCTCACAACCCCCAATTCCTCCAACCATCAGCCATTCAAAATCTTGCTTTCACATACCACATGCATCTCCATCTTCACGTAACATTACTAATATAGGAGTATACGCCAACGTCATCATGAGTAGGTGCATATAAAGACTTTTCTATCATAAACTTGCTACTCCGATCTGTTCCATACAGCACACAGGCCACATAATCGTAAAAGGTATGATTTGCGCGTATGGGATATCTATAAACAGCGAGAGAAAGCCGTGCAGTGCCAACCACCAGCCCGCATGAACATCTTGGGCGAATCTACGCCCTACGAAATGAATACTAGACCAAGTGATGATGTATGCTTGGCAGACTAGAACGCTGCGGTGATGTGATGTATATCCCCCAGGAACAGCTGCATTGGCCTGGCTAAGCTGCGATAGCTCGACCTGGGCACAACGACCTAGTCAATACCATCGGCCGGTGCGTCCGTAGCGATCGACTGAAGCCGATGTTCAGTAGGGACACTGCCGGTGAACTCTGGGTCGATGAGTACTCCGTTGCCATTCGCAGTGTTGGAATGCACGCCAACACCCATGTCCGCCATAGGTACATTGAGATTCCCCAGAAAGCTGCCCGGCTGATCCGGCTCGTGCGAAGTGCCCCCAGCAAGGGCCATTAGACCTTCTATGTGAGCACGATCTTCGTCGGTGGTAGCCTTTCCCTTTGCTTCGTTCTTAGCAGCCTGTGCGGGTGCTCGCGTCTTGAGCTCGCCAGTGACGAATTGCAGATAGTATGGAACTTCGATTCCGCTCTTGAGGAAGAATAGCTTGAGGTTTCGTGCCTTGTCTTTCAGCTGGACTTGATTGCGGTCTTTGAGTACCTCACTAATGGTACCGCCTGGACCAAACATTGCAAGGATTTGGCTCCAATGAGGTCCTTTGACACGATCGAGTCCTGCCATGAGACAACTTTCTTCTTCTGTCGTCCACGGACGACGTTGGCTCGGATGCCCGGCGCGCCGATTACTAGGCGACGCCTTTGCTGTCGCGGCCATGCGAGCTCGTTCGTAGAGGACTTGGGTTGGGGCTGATTGTGTAGGATATGGGATGACCTGATCACCAAAAGCAGGATGAAGCTGGCCTGGGCTTGGCATGTGCCCATTCCATTGTTGCTGCGAATGCTGGTATGGAACTTCCTGGAAGTAAGGCGGTGGAGGCGCAGGGACGTTGGGGTGAAGAGGGTGCTCGAAATGGTACTGGATTTGAGGAGTGTTCTGCGTAATCTGTCGCGAAGGACCGGCGACCTGACCTTCGATCGATGGCTGCTGAAATTGATGAGCCATCGCAGAATCTTCATTGGTGCTAAGATCTTGCATAGCATAATTGGATGCGGGGGCTTCCTGGGCTGCCTCCTCGGCGATGTCGCCTCGACTGTTGGCTGGAGCAGAAGTCTGAGGGAATGAATGCGGCGTAGAAGGTGGCATGCCATTATATGTTCCCGGTTGCTGCATGTGTGGAGTGTGCTGACTGGCACCTCGTTGTGAAGGCCGCTGCTGGCCACGCGATTGCTGCATTTGGGGCTGTTGGGGGCGACCGGATTTGGAAGCCTTGTCCTAGTTTCAGCAAAACCCATCACATGGGTGGCAATGAACTTACGGCCACGCCGGCGATAGCCTCGAAATTTTTGCTCACATAGGCACTGACATCTCTCAGGAAATCCTCCCAAACGTATTTTTCGGGTAGCTTCTTGATAGCCACTGGGTTCGATGCCTCTTCTAGCAAAACTTTTCGGCGATTACCAGCACGCTGGACAAATTCTGCCTCACTGGGTGCAAGCTGTTTGGCGCCGGGTCTTCGTTCCAACAAGTGGCCTTCGAGATTTTGAGGGAATAGATCCTCTAGTATCTCTTCCCTACTCCGATCCGTGTTTTGGACGGCAGATATGTATGCTTGCGTCTTCAGATCCAAGAACAATTGAGCCTGATTCTTGAGAAGACGACCTGCGTCTGCAACGAAAGTATCGATAAAGTTCTCGTTGAGATGGTAGAATCCAACATCTTGGCTGCCAAAGACGCTAGAGACGAATGTCGCCATGTTTGCCTTTCTGATCACTTCAACTTGGCCATTGTCCACCAGTCCTAGCTCATACGGATTTAGAAAGGGTTCCCGGACCGAGTAGACTTTCTTGGTGTGGTCGAACAGGGATTTCAAAGTCGCGTATGCTTGTCCAGGGTCGGTGTCAGGTTTGGTGGCGATTGTGAGGATCTCGTGATACGTTGACTTCGCCATGATATCCAAGATTTGAGTAGCCTGGATGTGTTAGTATTCACACCGACCCTATTCTTCATGGAACCTACCAAATTCTCGAGGACTGGTAGACTTTGAGTCTTTAAATGAAAGCTCGCTCCTAGATAGCCATTGTTCACCATCCCCCTGGTGCTAAATGCGCGAGAAGCGTAGTGATTGTCCACTGTCTCCCCGTGGTTGATAATGTCCGCAATCACAGTATTGAAGTCTGGACCACCGGGACTTTGATCAGGAGGGGCCCCCAGTGTTGCATGCGGCTGAGTCTCGACACTGTTGCCCTCGATGGTTTCCGTGTCTCTAACAGTGGTGTCCGTTGAGTCCATAGCTTGGTCTGGAGTATTTGGTGCTGCTGCGTTCATAGCGTCTTGCTCCGAATGCTTGGCTTGGCTATGTTGGCGAGTTGCTGGTGCTGCCTTCTTTGACTGCACCCGCTTGGGCGCGGGAGATGCATCCTCCATGGGCGAAGAGTCTGTATGGCGTCTTTTGCGTAGCCTACTCCCAATTGTCTCTGTTGCTCCGATATGGGAGATTTTGTGCGTGGGGTTGGTCTTCGACTCTTCATCTGCTCAAATCCCCATAGGCACGACGTCAGCGTATCTCATTGGCAAGGAATACAATTGGATGAAGATCGGGGCAGAACGGGGGCCTTCACTGGCACTTGAAGCGAACGCGCGGACTTACTCGGTTGCTCTTGAGATGATCCGGACGTTGTAGTCGTAGCTGTAGCTTGCTCTGCGGCAGCTCTCTGGCCTCGAGTCGCCCGGACAGACATTGTGAGACGGGGTCAGATCGCAGCCGATGGGTTTATGTTGTGTTGAAGGATACTCGAAGACAAGCCCTGGAGAAGTGCCCTAAACGCTAGGGTGATCGACCCGAGCCGCGCATCTGATTGGTAGATCCCCTGGGACGACTTCACTTCGCCTTTGGTTCAGAGAAGGCTCACAGAATACAAGCCATTCTCTACTAGACGTACTGTACGACGTCACACATGCTACAGTCCCTTGTGTGAACGTCGCAGTATCAGCAGTAGCAGGAGACACCAAATCTGGGCGCATATGCATGGCAGAGGTGACTTCATTGCCCGCAGCAACTACACCTTATCCAGTGCCCGCAAATTCGTGAAACCTTACGGGCTGATTGTGTCGAGTGTTTCAGTAGCAGCATTGCATGCTATGTTTGACTCCAGTGCGGCCGAGTGGCCGAGTCATGAGATCCATCTTCCACCCATTCGCATGATACAAGTCGAGTTTTTCCGCAGAAGCCAATTGAGAAGCCCACCTGTCACAGTGAAGATTTCGCTCCTGCTGACAGGAAGCGTTGCTTGTTGTATCAGTAAGGAACGAGCACCCTCCCTGCTACTTCCCTCCTCAGATGTTGCCGGCAAGGACGAAGGCCCCACGCTTGCCATGAAATCCTGGGTGCTTTCGCGATTACCAAGACGTGGATGCTGTTGCAAAGGAGAATGGAAGGACTGATATTGCTTGGAAGGTTGTTGCCGGCTCGCAGCTCCGATGAAGTCCTTGGTAGTACAGCAATAGCTGAGAAGGCAACTACGCATCACGACGGTATCAGGCAAGACTCCAAGTTACGCTTGCTTTAGAGGATCTAGTAGAGCTACTTTGATGACGCTAGCAGATTCTCGTGATGCCTAGCTAGACACGACTTCTTCACTCATTAACGCGCCAGCAACCTTTCGATCACCACCATCACCCCGACATTCGCTTTCAGATTGGAGTCCCGGCCACGCCGAGGAGCTGATAGCTTCCGGAAGCTCAACCATTTTTGGTCAAGGTGGGTCTTCTTGCACCTGTCATCCATCGCTCCACGATCACAAACTCCACTTCTGCATTGCCCCGGGCCCCAAATGCACCCCGTTCCATCAAATCACAGACTCGAGGCAGCTATTAGTCTCTTAGGGGGGTCCCTCCTTCAATTCTATGTCCTACTCTCAGGACTCCTCCGGCAGCTGGGCCTGTGTCCGAATCCTTGCTGTCCAGAGTGTTAATTCAGGCCTAGGATCATTCCCAAAGTCGCCACCCAACAATCATTGATACTGTCTACATCAACCAGCCAGCCCAGATTCCAGCTATGGCACGAACTTCGGACTGGGTGCAAGAGCAGTCGACCCAAGGTCAGACATCTCCCCCCGAAGCCGCAGCTCACTGTCCGCAACCTGTGACGCCTCCCCCGCGAAGCATCAGCTGCGGAAACCAAGATGGCGATGTGGAATCACATCGCGCTGCTCTATGCATGGGCCCGAGTCGACCAAAGCTTGTATATAGCATCTCTACTCTGCTGAGCATGAGACACATGCAACGGGCAGTCCCTATCATGTTACGCGTCAAGCCAGAAGCCATCGCAGGTGAGTGTCACGATCTACCCGTCCTCCTTTACTCTTTCTATACCTTAAACACAGATTGACCGAACCGTTGCAGAGAACATAATCCAGTACATGGGAGTGGCCAGTACACGTCGGCTTCCCTCTCGATCCCGTGGCCTATCCGACATATCCAATGTTTCCCGCGGTAGCATCACCTCCAACAATATCGAGTGTCGCTCATCCATTGGATCAAGATTCATGGCCATTCCCAAATTGAATCGTCAACCTCCACCCCCCATAGGCATACCGCCGCCGGTACAACGTCACGATGGCTTTGTGCGTTTCCTTCAACAGCATGCCTCACCTCCACACCATAGAGTGACAGCAGGTGGTCGGATCGTTCCAGCTGGTCCAACCTCACCACCACCGATGTTTGATTTTGGCTCGCTGAATGGTCTCGTTCGAGGGCGGCTGGCAAATGCAGACACTGCCCAGAAGGAAGGCCGTTCGGTTCTTTCGGCCCTCAAGCAGCATGGTGTGCAAGCACAGGAAATACCTTCAATGGCCCCGGACAATTTTGTTGGTTACCCCTCGAACCCAAGTGACACCTTCGCCGGTCAGTCTGGGTTCCCAGCAAGCTCTATGCATGGAGCTCCTTATGATGGCGCTCAGTACGGGTACCAGCCCCTTATGTCTAATGCGATGCAGACACCAGCAGCCATGGTGCCCATTGCAGTCTTCCCAGATGGCAGCACCCTAGTGTCTTGCAATGGCATGCATTATCGTACGTACTGGAACGGAGTCAGCACAATCATGGAGCCATTGCAGTATTTGCAGCAGCCCGCGGAACAGCAGAGCTTCTTAGGCTGTCAGCAGCCGCCATCTAATGTCTCGCAGTACGGCTTCCCTCCTCAGCCTGCACAAACCCTCAATGTGTCAGGTCCGCTGAAGAAAAGCACGAACGAGTCGCGAGCATCCAGTAATCGCAAACCATCTGAGTCTCTACTTGCTCCGCATACTAGTGCCAAGGAGGTAGCATTCAAGCAAGAGCTCACGAATATTGATAAGCACCTGGCTCTATACCACTTTGACATAACGCCCACAGAGCGCACCGAGTTGGTAGCACAACGAAGGCATCTCGTTGAATCTCTTGACAGGATTCGCGTCAGCAAGGAAAAGGAAAATTGCAAGATTCCCATTATCGCACCTCATACAGGTCTACCCATCACTCCACCCGCTAAGATCTCCACTGATCAGAAAGCGGAGGGACTTGGTGTAGACATTCAGCACAAATCGACGGGCAAAGCGCTTTCACCGGCTGCGTTGCCTTTCGTACCAAACACTACTCATAGTGGCCCTTGCGGGCTCCCTGGCCCGCGTAACTGCGGTGCCCGGAGTAGCCAACATGAAGACCTTAATGCGAGCAAGCGGCATGCTTATCACGAGCCAAATCTCAATGTCAAAGATATGGTGAATGCTGCCATCGCGAGGAAAGCCCAGAACACAAATGATCTAAGCGGAAGCACCCAAGTACCCTCGCATCGACAAGGTTCTTCGGCCGGCGTTTTGGATCCTTCGGATCCGGCCATGCGTGTTGTTGAATACGAGGATATTGAATATGCTAGCAGATATCTTTACAACTGGGGGCTGGACAAGAAGACCTACTGTACGACTGTGGCCGAGTTTCAGGAGGCTATTTCGAGAGTCCGCGATCAAGCTCGTCGCTATGGATGTCATGGTGGTTCGAGTAAAGATCCAGCTTATGATGCGGAGCAAGATATATGGTGGGCCATCTGTGACCGAGACCCTATTCCGTTACCCACTAAGGTCCCGGACCATGTCACCAATCCACGTCCATGGGACTGGGAGAATAGTGCTTTTAATTTTCGTCGCAAGGATGCACCACTTCCACCCCTTACGATTGACAATGCGCGCAACTCACCAAGACTCTCGGGCTGGGATCAGATCACAACGGAGAGCATGAAAGATAGGATGGATGTCACTCGGTCGTACTATGCGTTAAAAGGCCAGCTACCAAACACACCATTTCGGACATGGGCCTACGACGATGCGGGGATCAAGGTAGAGATTGGGGATCCACATTCCCTAGACCATGGTCGCTTTCAGCCTCGCGTCAATTATCGGAAGACTTCTTCGAATATTTCACAGCCAGCTGTTATAGCCCGTCCAACCGTGACCAAGGATGAGGTCACGAATCTGCACCTTAGCCCAGATGCTGCGAAGAGTCGTCGGCCCCGGAATACCAACGAGGTCAACAGCCCGCATCTGGCTCCTCGATTTAAGAACGGTAGAAAGATGAATTTGACAGAGGGAGACGCTGTGCCGTTTTCAACACGTGATGTGCCTCAGCAAGTGTCAGCGCCAGATAGATCGAACGCTAATGCCAAGGGCGCTTGGATCACACATGCAGCAGCTGTGAGACAGGACTCTATGACCAATCCTAAGAAGTCTACGGAGATGGCCGAACTTCATCAGCCATCCGTTGAACACTGTCCTGAGCGGCCTGCGACACGTCTCATAGGTCCCAATGTGAAGTCGAGCCCAAGTCCCGTCAAGACTTCGCCGAGCACTCTTGCAACACTTTGTTCGGACTCGAAGTCCAAGGCTGTACCAGCAGTGACCGAGACGCCTGTGCGGAAGCCCATGGATGACCCTATAAGCACATCTCAAAACTTGGACATTGATCCCAGTATGAATCCTATCTGGGGCGACCGCACAGATACACCAACGACAGTGGATGCCTACGAGTTGTCCGCAGAGACTAGGAGTTCATGGGGACCAGATGAAGGTTGCGGCTCTCTCCCATTGAGCTCAGGTGTGATCGCAGATCTCAAAGCTCAAGGGACAGACATGGTAGCCAAGGTGAAAATACCAATTGGTATGCATGGTCACATTCCTGTCGGCAGCAGCTGTGACTCGTCCAAAGTCAAGTCCATCGATATTCCACGGCAAGTCATTCAATCTCACACTAGCATTATTGGTTTCGACTAATGATTGCTTTAGTCTCGAGAGTGATTCCCACCAATTCCTCCGGAAGATGCTCAAGAACCCAAATTACTCTTCAGTCCAGTCCTCCAAATCCTTGCTAGGCACTGGCTTTGGGATTGCTGATCGCCTGACCAAGCTTCTTAGAGGAGGGGGCGGCGGGGCCACACGTGGTGCCAATAAGGAGAACGCATCATCAATTGGAAAAGCACGAGATGGGAACAGCAAGCTCGCATCCAAAGATGAGGACCAGTCCGACTCCGTTTCACCCTTCAAATCTGAGCCAGATGCTTCTGTCACCAAGGTCCCTTCGTCCTTGGCGTCTTCCTCATACCAAGCTCATGGTTACCTCCCTCAACTCGACGGCGCTGGAAGGGCTCATGCAGCCTCTTTGCATCAACATCAAGGCAATGAGCCTCTTTCTCAGCAAGTGCGTGTGAGCCTACCTTCGTTCACCTCCTACGCCGGATCACAGACGGCTTCCACACCTTCGGCATACCAGGACCCCAACGAGCCAAGCAGCAACAATTCAACAGCAGCTTATCTTACGCCAGTGAGTTTCGGCTATGACGGCGGCTCCGACGCAAAACCTTCCACTAGCAATGATGCCTCGAAGGCACCTTCACAGAGCCATGCAGAATTCGATAGAATGGGTGCCACGGCGGCCGACTTCGAGATCCAGCGTGAGTCTCCACATACTGGGCAGCACTACGGCGAAGTCGAGGATTATTTCCAAGTATTAGAGGCAGTTGAGCGTCAGGAGATCGCCTCAGCCCAGCAGTCTTCTAGCACTGGTACCCGCCCATCCTGAGAAGTCCATCACGCAGGGCCTCCAGATACTTTTCAATCCGAGTCATCCAACGCGCATCAATAAGCTCCAAATCAAACTTGTTCGTTTATTGTACTACAAATCGCAACTCGGTACATGGCAGAGCCTTTTTCGCAATGGCGGGCCGTTGGGGGAAACGGGTGGATCAGAGGCTTTTCATTTCCAGCTACGCCTCACATCACTAGTAGGTATACCAAATATGCATGGTTTCTCTACCAGTCGGCAACTCTTTTATGAAGCATGATAGTCCTAGATATTGAAGAGAGGGAGGAGATGAGCCAGCATGGTATCATTATGACAGGAAAGTGAGAGAAAATAGGCCAGTTACGCGATATGGATACCTGAATCGACACTTGTAGCATAGGATAGATACCAATTCAATGCTGTCTTATATCAGAAGGTATCTCTCTAGTAGCGAGTACATGACATTTTATCGACAGGATGTACTCAAATGTTGCACTCTTTACTGCCCCTATATCCCAAGGAAATGTACCCGGTTCATGCTCATTCTAGTGAGTACTAAGGTACTATTGTATATCAAATATAATTGTATACCTAAAGTACTTTATGCACAGAGTGATAGATTACAGGAATCGGGCGGAGATAAGTCCCGGAGATTGGCATTGTAGGGAGGCTTACCGGCTCAATGCGTTCCTGTTCCTGCTTCTCCCAGAGGCGATCTTGTCGACTTCACTGCTCCTGCTTTGTCGTCAGCAAGACCTACCCTAGCCTATCACTCCGTCACTCGATACCTCTGGGATCCTGCATTCCTATGTTCTCCGTGGACACTCCCGACAGCCAACCAAACGTCTCCATCCAGGCACGCACAAAGGGATGCTTTTTGTTCCAAGACGCGCCGTCACCTCTCCCGTATCCACTTCATGCATGCAGATATTCTGAACTTGTAACGGTGACAATAGAGCACCACCTCAATGGCTTTTCAGTCTACTGCATCTGCACTCTCCCTGTTCGCTTTCTGCAGGATCAGATTGCGCCCATCCCCACTTTCCTAGTTCATCACACTCGACTCGAGTGAGGTTCACACTCCTTTGTCTGCTCGCACGAGCCATACCGTCACGCCAACATGAAGTTCGGTCGGAACCTTCCTCGCAATCAGGTGCCAGAGTGGGCAACATCATATATCAAATACAAGCCGTTGAAGAAGCTCATTAAGTCAGCGGCTGCAGATGCCACGCAGGGGGATGGAGCTGATACGGCTGGCATGCTGCTCATATGGGGGCCTCTTGGACCGCGTGCTGATTAAGCTGCAGAGTTCTTGTTTTCCTTGGATCGCAATTTGGAGGACGTTGACTTATTCTACAACAAGAAGTTTGCCGACGCAGCTCGCCGGCTCAAGCTGCTTCAGGACCGCTATGGTCGATCGCTCGAGACCGACAATGGCATTGACAGGGAAGAGGTGGAAGATCTCATGGGTGCGCTCTTAGAGTTACGCGGCCAATTGAGGAAGCTACAATGGTATGGAGAGGTCAACAGGAGAGGATTCGTCAAGATCACGAAGAAGCTGGACAAGAAGCTGCAACAGGCGTCGACGCAGCGGCGGTATCTAGAATCAAAGGTTGACACCAAGCAGTTTGCTACCAATGTCGATTTGATAAAGACGATGAAGCTCGTCAACGACTGGCTCTCGAAGCTCGGCGATGTCAAGGTTCGCGACGATTCTAGCTCCACCCATTCCTCACATTCTCTAAAGCGAGCTTCCTCGAAGGCGATGTTGAGCCTACCCGCAGGGGTACTGGATGCGGTGGACTCGGCCATCCGTTTGGACGACACGGAGAGGATGGTTGATTTATTGTCTCAGTCTAAAGTACATACAGAAGACCCGGCAGACAAGATACCGCCTATCATGGCCCTCAATCTTCTCCAAAGAGCTATTGCCTGCAGAGCCAAGGCTTGCATTGACCAGCTCTTGGAAGAAATAGAATCACTCAACGAAGGAGACGACATCAATAAGCGGAATGTCATACATCGTCTCATAATAAGCCTCGGGCGATCCAAGGCTTCAGGTGATGGAGAAGCCACTGACAGTGGACTGCAAGACACAAACGTAGATACGACCAACTACATCAAACCGGCAGCGGCCCCGGTCCTTGCACCTCTAACATCATCCACCAAAGAGCTTGATGGCTACAGTCGATTAGGAAGAGAAGACAAAGCTGTTGTACTCCTGGAATATTTATTAGACAAGCTGCGCACACAACAACGCGAAGCTTTATGTGCAAGAGATGTGTATGGACGAATGCCACTACATTACGCAGCACAATATGGGTTTGTGATTATCTGTCAGATCATCATCGCAAAAATGCAAGCCTGGGGTCAATTTGAAGTCAGGGACGGGATCGATGCTCCTTTCTGGCAAGACGTCGATGGATATGCTCCTCTACATCTCAGTGTTATTGGTGGACATCCGGAAACCACGAGGACCTTACTGGAAGCAGAGGATTGGAGAGGATCGAACGATCGCAAAGCTGCCGTTCGCAAACACATGTCCAAGTCAGGCGAGGTCCTTACCCTGGCTGTTGAAGCCAACTTTACGGTCATCGTTCGACTGTTGGTGGATGCGGAAGTCGACCTTGACTATCAGGATCATCAAGGCGAGACAGCTTTGCACGCCGCTGCTCGTTCCGGCCATGTGGAGTGTGCGTCTATTCTACTCGATGGTAACGGAAGCCAAAAGGCCAATATGGAGATTGCAGAGAATACCTACGGATGGACCCCTCTCTTCATTGCATGCGTCGAGGGCCGCATCGGTATTGTCAGCCTTCTAATCGAATCAGGGGCTGATTTGGAGAAGCCAGATACTTCTGGATGGACAGCCAAAGAACACGCGGCCTTGAGAGGACATATCGATGTCGCGAAAGTTTTGGCCGAGGTCACAGTATCTCCACCCTCTTCTGATTCTGACTCGCCCTCGGCTCATCCATCGCAAATTAGCAAATCGCATAAGAACAGAAAGCTGAACGGCACTTTCAATGGCAGTGGTGCTATGAAGAGTATCGAGCCTGTCAGAACTTACGGCCATCGCTACCTCACAAAGGATGCCATGATACTTGTCAGTTTGGGTACAATGGATAGCCGAAAGGCTGTTGAAGCAGTCAACCTTGATCGTATCCCTCTGGCAGATGCTCACTCCACGCAGCTTGATACTGCCTTGTCAGTCGTCGTCTCTGCTAGCGGGGCGCGCGGCGAAGAATCGATCATCGACTTGCCGGTTCAAGATAATATTAGCACAGAGCCATTCGTGTTCTACGCACCCGATGTCACAAAGGTGAAGATGTACTTCGACATTGTGCCAACGTACGCCGGGTCCAATGATCAGATCGTTGGCCGCGGGGTGGCACTCCTGTCAACGGTCAAACCCAGTGTTGGATCCAAGCGGATCTCGTTGCAGGGAGATGTTGCTGTACCGATTGTCGCAGCAAACACCCTCGAGGTTATCGGCACGGTCAACTTCAATTTCCTGATCATCACGCCGTTCACGCACCCAAATATGACCATTGCGGAGGACCTGACTTACTGGAAGAGTATGACTTCCACCATGGTCATTGGTCACCGGGGCTTGGGCAAAAACGTTGCTGCCCGTAATTCGCTGCAGCTTGGCGAGAATACCATACAATCGTTCATCGCAGCCGCAAATCTGGGAGCCTCGTATGTCGAGTTCGATGTCCAATTGACAAAGGACCACGTGCCCGTGATATATCACGACTTCCTCGTAAGTGAGACTGGCATTGATGCCCCAGTGCACACCCTCACGCTCGAGCAATTCCTTCACGTGAACAATGGCCGTACCCCCCGCCAGTCTCGACCAGGCTCTCCAATTTTGGCCAACAAAGCCGTCGCGCAAGCCATCAACGGTACAGATCCGCGAAAACATCGCTCCATGTCGTTGGGAGACCTGACAAGCGACGACACCTCAGAGGACATGCGGGAACGCATGAAGCATACTCGAGACTTCAAGTCGAAAGGGTTCAAAGGCAACAGTCGCGGCAACTTCATCCAAGCCCCATTCACCACCTTGGAGGAAATGTTTAAGAAGCTCCCGGAAAGCATCGGCTTCAACATTGAAATGAAATACCCCATGCTTCACGAAAGCGAGGCCGAAGAGATGGACACTTATGCGGTCGAGTTGAACTCCTTTGTCGATACTGTCCTCACAAAAGTCTACGACTTGGGCAAGAAGCGCAACGTTATCTTCTCGAGCTTCAATCCAGACATCTGCCTTCTCATATCCTTCAAACAGCCCTCGATACCCATACTCTTCCTTACAGACGCGGGCACGAGCCCGGTTGGCGACATTCGAGCCAGTAGTCTACAAGAGGCCATCCGCTTTGCGTCGCGATGGAATCTCCTCGGTCTAGTATCGGCTGCAGATCCGTTTGTGATAAGCCCGCGACTTGTCAGAGTGGTGAAAGAATCGGGACTGGTTTGCGTTAGTTATGGAGCGTTGAATAATGATCCTGACAAAGTGAAGGTATGATATCACTTCAAATAGGAGGGAAAGGACATACTGACAGTGTACACTAGCTGCAAGTCAAGGAAGGCATCGATGCGGTGATTGTGGATAGTGTACTTGCCATCCGGAAGGGGCTGACGGGAAGCGAGAGCAAATGAGAACACTCTTTGGCTCGTTGCTTTGCGTACTGCTTAGGTCGCCCGGGGGAATCAAGAATAGAATCCTCAATGGCTTGGGGTCTTCTTGGCTTGCTTCAAAGCACGTTGCGAACATACGCCTACTCGCTCAAGAGCAGCGGGGCCTGGGACAGGACGATACACCATGGGAGGCCACTGTCTTTTCAGATACCCCGATGCGGACGGACTCAACGTCTCATGCACCAGCCAATGCTAGATAGAAGAGGGAGAGCCCTGGATTAGAAGATCAACATCTACGAGAGGCTATAATTCGAGCTCGACATGGCTCAATGTCATGATACCAATCTGCATGAGAAGCTTACAATAACTCGATATCTTACTACCACACCCTCCTTTCCTCCTCGTTCCATTTTGTCCCCACGAACAATTCCCACCCCAACATACCACCACCAAACCCCCCAAAAATCCCTCCATCTCATCTCCCCTCCCACCAACCCCACCCCCCCTCTCCTCCACCTCCGTCAAAAACATTACATCATACACCCACCCCCCCTCGAACTCCCCACCTCACTCACCCCCAACCTCACCTTCCTCCCTTCGCCCACAGCCCCCATGATATTCGACCAAGCTTCCACCATCCATTCATACCATACCTTCCTGCCGTCCGTGGCGCGGAAGATGGAGACGGTGAGGGAGGAGGCGTCGGGGGTGTAGAGTGGTGTCTTGATTATTCACATATCAGCACAAAAGAAGAAGAAAAGGAGGAGGAAGAGGAAGGGGAGGATGAGGAGGAAGGGATGAGTAGGAGGAGAAATGCCCACCTTCAACGGAAAAAAGATCGGAAACCAACTCATCATCCCCTTACTCTTCTCCTCCATGGTTAAAGGATTCGTACTCAGCTCCACGCCTGGATACAGTACGGCTTCGAAGAATCCAGCTAGGCCGTGACATACGGCTCGATCGCGGAGGTTGAACGTGAGGCGGGCGTGGCGCTCGTTGTGTTTATTGGTGGACTGGGCGTCGAGTGGAGACGTGGGGCTGTGGGAGAAAGACCAGGCTTGTTGCACATTTGGGACTGTTGTTGGAATGGAGGTTGCGTCGCCAGTACTCCCTACGGTGGTAGAGGCGCGGGATGTAGTAGAGAGGTAATCGACAGCGTGGAGCATGACGACGTAAGGTGTGTGGGCCGCGGCCGGGTCTGTGAGGGCGCGGTGGGCGATGTCGGCGTGGAGTTTTGGGGCTGTGAGGGGGGTGAGGTGGGCGGTGTAGGAGGATGGGATTGAGAGGCCGTGGGTGCGATTTAGGAGGGGGAGGAGGGGGTCGAGGCATTCGGGGGAGAGCTCGTTGTCGGCGAAGGAGCCGAGGAGTTCGGAGATGAGGATGTCGATTGGGATGTTAGGCGGTGCGGTATCTGGGGGGTGGAGTTGGGGGGTTGGGGTTGTGGTGAAGGGGTCGTTTTGGGGGGGTGAGGGCGTATGGAGGGGCCATGAGCCTGTGTAGGCTGATGGTTGGGTTGTTGGTGGCGCTGGGAGTTGTGAGGGGCCTTTCCAGGAGCGCATGTCTGATTTTACGAGATTGACACGACCGCCCCAGTTTTCTTCGTTGTGCCGTTCGAGCAGCACGAATGCGTTTGGATTCTTCTCCAGCGCCCACATCTCGATGGGAATTCCGGTGGAATCGCTGGCTTCTAGTGCCCGAGTCACTAATGGGCCCCTACCGGCTCCTACCACCGCTACCACGACTCGACCATCCGTTCCTGAGGCTGGCTTGCCTTGGTCGTGCCAGTCCTGGAGCGCTCGCTGGATGGCTAGTTGGTACTGGTTGTATTTGATGGGATCCTTTTCAAATACTTCGTAGGTAATGCTCTCTAGATTGTCGGCCAATGGCTGTAGAGGAGCTTGAAGGTAATCTTGGTAGCCGGCGCCAAATCTCTCGAGGTTTGTCCGTGGTGGCTGGTGATGTTGGAGGTCACGCAGGTAGTTGAGATGGGCTGTTGGACCTTTCGCTTTTTGGCTAGGTCTTCGCCGGATCTCCGATGCCTCAGCAGGTGTGGGTAGAGGTGGATCTTCTGCTGTGTCCGGATTGTTTTCTCCAGTCACGGAGGTATCGATTATAGGGGGTATCTTAGGAGCTTCGACTCCAGGGATTGGGCCAACGTTGCACAGTAGGAGCCATGGAGGCTGACGAATTCGCATGTACCGAGTAAGCAGTGCTCGGTGGTACTCAGTGAAGACTGGGTAGCCTTTGGTGTTCTCGAAGAAGGTTTTCTTGTCGATCTGCAATATGCGAAGAGGTTCAGAGTGCCATCTTGATTGAGCACTCAGAGGTGGAAGTAGATGTGGTATGGATAAAGCTACCACGGAGTACATTAGCAACTTCCTCGACTTTTCTCATTCGACAGTATAAGGAGCTATAAGGGAACCAACATCTCGCGAAACATCTTCACCCCCAATCGTGTCTTGAGCTCCGATGCAGAAGGACCGGTATTGGAAGCACAAGCAGAGAATTTCTCGTTATGATGTGTGGGAGACGGAGTGATTGGAACGAAGGCATAATCCGATTCTTACCTACGAAAAGCCTATTGCTGTATTTACATACTGTCCTGATAATATTCCATGCATCCCAAGTGCCAAAAAAGTCAAATTTTGCAGCCTTTCTAGACGACTGACTGCCAGTCTCGGGATCACCATGTTCCTCTCCTTCCTCCATAGAGGTCTTGTCGTGAGCGTCTTCAGAAAGCCCCATGTACCTACCACGAGCTAGCACCGCAAGGCTGCTATTGTCATCATCCTCTTGATCCTCAGGGTAGTCCATCATTGGCATGGACACAGAAAGCTGTATATACTGCCCAACGTTCAGAGCCTCCTGTATAGCATAGGCGTACTGAGCGATCCCCTCGCCATGTGACCTACCGTGATGTAGCTTGGGACTTGGCAAGATTATGTTCCCTACCCCACAGAACGCAGCATAGGCTACTTCGAGCTCGAGGACTTGGCGTGATATGTTGTAGATCACAGGGTCCGGGGAAGAAAGATCAATCCATGGGCTCGCAACAGCAAGCAGTTGGGACACAATTTCACTGGGGGCCAGAGGAGTATCGAAGGGTGAGAACGACGGTATGATTGGTATAGGTATAGTCTTGCCAGGATGGGTTTCAATTTCCTCCAAGTGATTCGACACTAATGTCAACACACGAGCGCGAAAGATGGGAGTCGTGATGGGAGTTGTGAGCATATCATACTATTGAACGAGTCAGCTAGACATCACGAGTTTCTCGAGTTCCTTCACTACTCACGCCACTGTCTTGAGCGAGGTGTAGGAGCTCTGGAGTGACACGGATACGATCACTCTCATGGTGGCCAATGTAGAAGGTCGGAACGTAGTCATCTAATTCTGGGGATTCCATCTCTCTTTCTCGTTGATATGAGACTGTGGTCAATCCAACAATAAGACTGCATTCGTCACTCGATGTCAATCTGACAATCGAAAAGCGTACATCCAGAAGAGCTCGCGAAGAAGTGGATGAAATGAAAGAAGAGATTATCAAGGAGTTGAAGTGCCGATTGCTGTGCCTTGCGCTTGAACATCCTCCAACCATTTTGCCCTTGCCCTGCATTGATCCAGATTTGGTTAGCGCGATATCACATGGAGGCCTAGAGGCCGCAAAAAGTATTAGTGCATCACCAAAAGATGGGCAAAGTCTAACGCTCATCAATCTAGAACAGATGGCGGATCGCAAACTCGGAGATCAGGAGCACAGTCGCGTGAAGCGGCAAAGGACTGAAGACATGGACCCCGGAGATGATCCGTATACGATGAACATGCCCAGGGCCAAACTCGAACAGAATTATGGCTTGCCGACTAAGGTCAAGCTTGAAGAGGGCACGAGCAGCGACTCCAAGAGCAGGAAACGTCAGAAGAAAGAGGAGGACGTTGAGCCTACATCAGATGCCTCTGTCGCCCATCTGGAGCCCGCGAAGAAAGAGAACGATCCGAAATCGAATCCCTACCTTGCTCATATGTACAAAGAAGAAGATGAAGAAGAAGTCGGCTACAATGGTTATAGTAATGGCTACGGAAAGGGTACGATCAGGACGAACGGCGTATCGGACAGCTCCACATTGGCAAGGCTGCCTAGGCATAAGACCACAGCGACAATGGCAACAAACGCCGAGAATGGGCCCAACAATCCCTTCAGTGGGCAGCCCTTGTCAAAGCAGTATTTCAACATCCTCAAGACGAGGCGGAACTTGCCAGTGCATCAACAAAGGGACGAGTTTCTGAGAATGTATCAAAAGTCCCAATTCCTAGTGTTTGTCGGAGAAACAGGTTCTGGAAAGACCACTCAGATACCGCAGTTCGTCCTGTTCGACGACCAGCCGCACATTCAGCGCAAGCTCGTAGCCTGCACACAGCCTCGTCGAGTCGCGGCTATGTCTGTAGCACAGCGTGTAGCCAATGAGATGGATGTCACGCTAGGAGACGAGGTAGGTTACAATATTCGTTTTGAGAATGTCACCAATCAAAAGACGATCCTGAAATATATGACGGATGGTATGCTGCTCCGAGAAGCCATGAATGACAACAATCTGAATCAATACAGCACAATAATCCTCGACGAAGCACATGAACGTACCCTTGCGACCGACACGCTCATGGGCTTGCTCAAGGAGGTAGCACTGCGAAGACCGGATTTGAAGATCGTGATCATGTCTGCTACCCTTGATGCGCAGAAGTTCCAGAGCTACTTCAACGATGCACCTTTGCTAGCTGTGCCTGGTCGTACGCATCCAGTCGAAATCTTCTACACTCCGGAGCCGGAGCGAGATTACGTCGAAGCTTCCCTACGAACGGTGCTGCAAATACATGCGACCGAGCCAGAAGGAGATATCTTATTGTTTCTTACGGGGGAGGAGGAGATCGAGGACGCGTGCCGCAAGATCAGCCTCGAAGCAGATGAGATGATTCGCGAAGCCGATGCTGGCCCGTTGAAGGTCTACCCTTTGTACGGAACGCTGCCTCCAAACCAACAGCAACGTATCTTCGATCCTGCACCACCACCGAGGAGACCTGGAGGCGCGCCGGGGCGGAAATGTATTGTTTCGACAAACATTGCCGAGACATCTCTTACTATCGACGGTATCGTCTACGTTGTCGACCCCGGCTTCAGCAAGCAAAAGGTTTACAATCCTCGTATCCGAGTCGAGTCTCTGCTCGTTTCACCAATATCCAAAGCATCTGCGCAACAGCGTGCCGGTCGAGCTGGTCGAACACGGCCAGGGAAATGCTTCCGGCTGTACACTGAAGCAGCCTTCAAGAAAGAACTAATTGAAACCACCTACCCCGAAGTTCTCCGCTCTAACCTCTCATCCACTGTTCTTGACCTCAAGAAGCTCGGCATCGACGACCTCGTTCACTTTGATCTCATGGATCCTCCGGCGCCGGAGACATTGATGCGTGCTTTAGAGGAGCTCAACTACCTAGCCTGCCTTGATGATGACGGCAACCTGACTCACCTTGGGAAACTTGCCTCAGAATTTCCCCTTGATCCCACACTCGCAGTCATGCTAATCTCCTCCCCTGAATTCTACTGCTCGAATGAAGTTCTCTCCCTCACCGCACTCCTCTCCGTTCCCCAGATATTCGTTCGTCCCGCTGCAGCTCGCAAACGTGCAGACGAAATGAAAGCGCTCTTTGCTCATCCTGACGGTGATCACCTTACAATGCTAAACGTCTACCACGCATTCAAATCGCCCGAAGCAGTAGCCAACCCTAAGCAATGGTGCCACGACCACTTCTTGTCACTCCGAGCCCTGCAGTCCGCCGACAATGTTCGTCTGCAACTTCGCCGTATCATGGAAACGCACGAATTAGAGCTCGTCAGTGTACCTTTCGAAGACAAGAACTACTACAGCAACATCCGACGCGCACTAGTCGCAGGTTTCTTCATGCAGGTATCCAAGAAAGAAGGGAGCAGTAAGACCTACGTTACGGTCAAAGATAACCAGAATGTTATCCTCCATCCGAGTACGGTATTGGAGCAGGATAGCGAATGGTTGGTGTACAATGAATTTGTGCTTACGACCAAAAACTACATTCGGACTGTCACTAGTGTCAAGCCTGAATGGTTGCTGGTAAGTCCTTATCCGATTCTTGTACTCGTTGGTAGCCGTACTAATTCAGTCTAGGATATTGCACCCAATTATTACGACATTTCAACGTTCACAAAAGGTGAGGTGAAGAACTCACTCCAGAGGACGGTAGAGAAGATCAGGAGGAAGGAAGCGACCAAAGGTCCATCAAGGAGATGAACCGCAGCTAGGCGCTTACTTGTAGATGGGTACTCATCTGGATTGTTGGACGAGATCCCAAATCATAGCATGAGAACATATTCAAAACCCCAAGAATTCCATCCATCCCTGGTCATTTTCCTAAATGCCGCTAAATCAAATGCCCATATAACAAATTCGCTGCAATCACGTATCATCAGAATGCCCATTGACACCATTCGTCTCCACCTCCACCTCCTCAACACCCACAGCCACATCTTCATCCTCAAGCCCATCATTCTCAATAGCCGCCTGCCCACCCACACCCTCCAGCCGCTTCTTCTCATTTTCTTCCCGAATACGTTCCGTCTCCCGCCTCATACTCTCCATATCCCAATCAGCATCATCTTCGACCCCACCCTCCTCCTCGCTCTCATCCTCCTCTTCGCTATCCTCCCATCCGCCCTTCTCAAACATAGCCCTTCCAGTCGCCTCTTTAGCCTCTCTCGCCTGATCCTCCGCGGCTTTCTTATCCAACCTCTCCTTTTTCCACTGCGCAAAAGATTCCGGCGTCACGGGCGTCAGCGTCCCGGTGAGTTTGTGTCTCTCGCTCTCCAGGAAATCTTCCAGTGTGAGTGTTTTGAGGGGTGATTTATCCATGAGCGCTTTCTCGGCCGCGCGCTGTTCTTTTGTTTTGAGCACGAAGCCGGGGGGCAAGCTGTGTCTGTACATGCATTTGTCGCCGCCGTTGGGACAGCTCCAGAACCAGCCGTATTTGCCGTCTTCGACGGCGTTGACGAAGAATTTGCAGACTTTGTCGGTTGTGGTTTTTGGGTTGCCGTGTTTGCTCATTACGACTTGTCGTAGTTTTTCTGGACAGATTGATCATTTTAGTATCGATTGTAGAGGAGCCAAGAAAATGTAGAACGGGGTTCTTGCTGCGACTCACCCTCGTCCCAATCAGCCATGTCATCCTTCTTCTTGACCTCGTCTTGGTCTTCCCGCGTATCCTGATACAGGTTCTTCTTCTCTCCTTTCCTCTCCACCGCCAGGTCATGGCTAAATTTACACTTCCTTCCTTTATCGCAATTACCCTGCTTATAGAATATGCACACCACCGTCTTTGGATCCACGCCAAATGGCACTTTTTGCACTTGTACAGGCTTGAATAAGTCGGCTGTCTCTCGCGCCAATGCTTCCGAGGCAGCCTTCTCCTTCTCTCGTTGCGCCTTTTCCGCTTCTTTCTTCTTCTGCTCTGGTGTTTTGGCTAGAGCGGCCTGCGATTGGACTTGTTGGACGTATTTTTGGGCTTGGGCTCCTTTTTTCTATTGACAGGCCTCGTTAGTAAATGGGAATGCAGCCAGTGGCCATCCCAGTAGATCGACCGATGCCGGGTGTAATGAGTGTGATCGACTTACATTTTTCATGCCAAAAGTCTAGAATAGGTATTAGTATAGCCCCTAGATGGTAGACAGGGCCAGACACTGACCTTGTCCTGAACAATCTTCGCCGATGTAGGCTTCGCCTTCTTCTCATCTTTCTTCGGAGGCATGACTGGAGGGTAGGCGCTGGGAGGGAGATGACGTTAGGGTAGCCCAGGCAAGTCAGATGGTGTAAGTAGAACTTCCTATGGCGTGCCTAAGTAGTAGGCGTGGCTAGCAAAGATACAAGCAAGGCCAGAACGGCTCCCACTTCCTTCTACTCCAAGTAATGGCCGGGCCTGTTAGATTGAAGTTGTGGTGGGGAATCGCAAACTCATAAGGCTGAGGCCACTAGCGCCATTCTGCGGCCAGCTTGCTCTCCTCCATTCGAGCTTCCTGTCCTCTCTGTCTTTTGCATCACCCCGTCTTCGTTCATCGAGGACTACTGCTCCTCCGCCACAAAGCCCCCACATTGTCTCAACGCACATCTGTGAAAATTGTGAGACTCTTCCGAGCAAAGATTCCGAGCCCAGCTAATTCTCTTGAGTACCAGATCCATCCCGAATTCCTACTCCGCCCTCCTGCAGTGAGGAGCACGACTGCTCAAGCACGCGTCCTTCTACCGCAAGAATGATTTCAGACAATGATCTCTACACTCTCGCCATCTTCCTCGGCTCTCTAGCAATGCTCCTTATCGTTCTCTACCACTTCCTCGAGGTCAATGCCATACAAGAAGCCCCAACGAAACCTGGCGAGAAGATCACTTCGAAGGCAGCACCACAAGCACACAGCAGAGCAGCATCAAAATCATAGCGAAGTCATAGGTTGATTAGAACTTATGGGCTCGCGGAAAGCCAATCGACGAATGGGCAGCAAGACCGAGCGAGGCTCAAAGGGTCTGCAGGACCCGGATGATTCGGATCATCTAGGGCGATTATAGTAGGGCTAGGAGTGTTTGGGATGCTGTTCGAACGAGGAGAGCTGGGATATATTCAAGCGACTGGTCTTGACGCTCCGCTCTGAGCCCTGCGCAAGTCGCGTCTCCACGTTGATATCCAAATACGGGGAAAGGGTCCTCCCCGCGATTCCAATGGTCATATATAACCCTGAAGATCATCTGTTCCGTATCCTGCATGCTTCTGCTTCCTGCTTTGTGTTGTCGTTCAAGCTCAAAGGCTCCAGGCGGTTCAGTGACTACATGTAATAATTCACGTGATGAAGAAGCTTAGATCACTGTCGCTCCTTTCTTCCGTTCTGCACATCTTTGTTGCCTTCGGAGCTACACTTCAATCCTCCAGCGCCTCCCAGTTAGATTCCAATTTCAATCTGACAGCTGCTACCGTTCCATCATTCTTTTTCAACCAGCAAGTTGTCTCTTTGTGACCCATCCTCTTACTCTATCACCATCAGCTAACCATAGCATTCATCCAGGACGCTCCTCAATGATCGAGTGCGCTACCGCGTTCCGGGCTCGCCGATTGTCCTTGACTTTTACGACTACGCCGCCATGAAATCCATCATTCGCGTAGACGCCCTAATGGCCGTTGTCGAAGGTCTCTCCACAATTTTCGGCAAAGTCAGTCACCCTTCCTATCTACTTTGTCTCTCTTTCGATTCATATCAGGTCATCTTCAATGCATCATATGTATTCGTTCCTACTCGCATTCCTGACCCAAACGCAGTGCAATTTGACAAAACCACAGACTAACTTCAATCACCCATGTAGTCTCCCACAGACACCGTCCCAGAACTCAACACCTTCAGCTACAAACGGTACGCCTTTGTGCATATCCAGGATCTGAACCCTACGGTGGGACGCCATCATACATACGCCGATATGGCAGCGACGCTGAGAGGGGTGGGGGAGTACATGACGGAGTATAGCAAGTTTAGGGAATTGGAGTTTCAGATTTGGTCGGTCACGCCACAGGGGCAGTCCAAGATTGGAAGTGGGGCCGTTGGTGGATCAACGCCCTCTTCTGAGATGATGGATGGGGGTGATACGAGTACGGCTTGAGAAACCAGCGACGAAGGTGAGCTGGGATCCTTGGATGTTGAAGTTGGTTGACTGCTGTTGTCTTTCCTTTCCTGTCGAAGTACTGTGGCTACAATGGGCGGCATCCTTTTCGAAATGAACAACGATTTTCAGCAAAATAATGATGATCCTTTCATGACATGCAACGACTCATAACTTGGACAGAGCCTCAGAAGCACCAATTCCTCCAGATCGCGACAATGGTATTCACCCTCGCCAATGGAAGTCCTACCTACAGGTCATACCATAGAGGTTTGCAACTTCCGGGTTCGCAGACAACTCCTAAGACATCCACACTCCATCACCCAAACACTCGAGACATATCTTCCCTTACATATTCACCAACACTCAGTGCCCATCCCCCTCCGCTCTTTACCCCCATTAAACCTCAAAACCCATCCTCAAAAGACATGGCCTGCCCACCCTCCACACCTTCTCCCCCAACACCAAAACCCTCAATCAAAGTCCTCAGCCAACCCCCTCCCAAGTCACCACAACCCATATTCACAATCATCTCTCACCCTGTGCCACAATGCGTCTCCTGTACTCCACATGCCACCACCAAATCCACCACTTACCCACAAGCCTTACCCCGACTCTTCCGCGGAAAAAAGCCCAATTCTGAAGAGCAAGAGACTTATTATGAGTATTTCGTCGATGAGTACGGGGCTGAGTTGGGAGGAATGTTTTTGGTGGTGGAAGAAGTGGAGGAAGTGGATGAAGTGGATGAACGCAGAGAATATGCTTGTGAGGTAAGCGGAGGCGTGTAAGCGGATGGGTAATAGTGCTGGGGATAGGAGGAATAAGGTGGAGGGGGTTTGAGGGCTGTTGGGATTGGATTGTTGATGGAGTGGTGAGGATGGTGTAGATGTTTGTAGGCAGTACTGAGGAAGATCACGACGACTTCAGCACAAGATAGGAGCCCGACTGCTTGAGCATTTGCTCGTCGGTCATTTTGAATTCACCTTGGCGTGAGGAGTTGACAAGAGCTCGGCGAGGCGGAGGTAAATCTTTTGCCCTAGCCACTCGTTCTCCGACTATCATGCGTAGATTCCTCTTTGACTCATCCAGTGATAATGGTTTCGCGTCCCCACGTTGGCTGGATTCCGATCTTAGCCAAGGCAGAACACCGCCTCCTGTACGCTCTTTTTGCAAGAATGATCCTCCTTCTCAGCACAGGCAAATCCACAAGCGGGCATTACGCAAAGGACGACCAGCGTCTGCCGAATAACATGCAACGGCTCGGTAGCTCCCGCTCCTCTGCTCATTGGCACCCAAGAGCTTCCCTGACCTCTCGCAATATACGTGCACGCTGATTATTTTCGTTGAGACCTCCACGCAAAGCCAGACCCGGCATGTCTTTCAGGGGACCCAGCTTTTCCAGGACGCGATTCACTACTTCGATGACCTGCCATTCCGGTACATCATGGCCGATGACTGCTAGACTAATTTCGACTCGCTGTATGTTGGGTAAAAGCTCTCCCAAGGCTTCGAAAGCTAGTCGCTGCTTGTCATCATCCTTGGCTGTAAATGGACCTGGGATGCCTCTGATGAGGATCGTGACACTTAACTTCTGAATGAGTCTCCTAGCTTTGGGAGGTAAGGTATCTCGAAGCGTGCTGTTGACCAAGGCGACATCCGTTGTCTGTGGGAAATGAAACTGGAAGGTTGAATAGAAAATCTCGGACGCTTCGCTGTAGAATTGGTGGTTCACGCGGAAGAGGCGAGTCGACTTCTCCGTTCCCCAGTATGAGGTTGAGGTATAGCGAGAAGATGCTTTGTGGTGCATGTAACAGATGTGAGCAGGCTCAACGTATGGTCCTGTACCAGGGCGAATGAGGGCGTAGTAGTGAATGGAGTCACGGATCTCGCGAGGAAGCTTCAGGAAAGGGAATGGTTGAGAAGGAATTGGCTGAATGACCTCTTCCTGAGCTGGTCGTTTGTCTTCCTCGTTTTCTAAGAAATCCATTCTGGGCCTGGAATTCGGCGTTCTCGAAAGTATTGATCAAGTAGCAAGATACTCCATAGATTGATCTCTAAGGGGCAAATGCCGGCGACACAGGGGTCTGTTCCAATTGCCACGGTATTGCAGTCTTTTCTTGAGCATACATGCAGTGAGTGCCCCGTCCTCTCAGGTGATGAAAAATTGAGCACCTCTCCGAGGCTGATGTTAAGGATCAAGCGCAAGCCAATCGTGGTGGTCAAATTGTTCAGGCAGCCGTTTCATGCTCGCTTCGAAAGAACCTCAAAGATGAGATATCTATGATACATTTCAGAGAGATAGCCCCATCCTCTGAACTGCATATTATACGCGGTTATAATATTAATAAAAAAGAATTATTTATATATATTATACTTTAGAAGTAAATAGACTTTAGCGCTAATTAAAAGTAGTAGCCTAATAATAATAAGATCCCTCTTAAGATATTAAAGTTAATTTATTTTATTTATACTTAGAGCTTTACTCTATCCTTTCTCCCTATTTATAAGGTCTAATAATCTTACTAATATATATAAATTAAGTTATATAAGAAGTTTAAACCTTTTAATAACTTAGCGAACTTAATACTTTATAATAATAAATTACTTCGCTATTATTATTAAGTATATATAATAGAAAGATTAATATTAATATAAATATAAATAGATTCTTATATAAGATTATACTACCTATATACTATTTATCTACTTATTAATATAAGTAGGCGACTATTTTAAATTCAATATATATAGAGGCTCCGGCCGTAGACTATTATATAAGATAAGTAAAGTAGTCCTTTAAGATATTATTAATTAAAAAAGCTATTAGGTATTATACTTATACTATAAGTAAATAATTAATTTCGCCGTATTTAAGAATAAAAAAGGAGAGGCGGAGATTAATATATAAATTATAAGGGATGTAAAAGGCTTTTTATAGATATTATATAAAAGGTTACTTTACTATCTAAAGCTTTAAAATTATAATTAGGGGTAATCCTTATTAATTATATTAATATAATTCTAGGTTATAATATAATATATATAAGGATATAGAGCTATTATTTATAAATCTAGTATTACCTTTATTAATAATTATCCTCGCGGATTATACCTTTTAGGATTATAGGTCTTTTAAAGAAATTAAGGTAATTTTATTACCTTTAAATAAGTCCTTATATTACTTTTAAATTAAAAAGGATATACTTTATATACCTTTCTTCTAAATTATATTTATAGATAGACTTATTAAAAAGATTTATAAAGCGAGCTCCTTTAATAATTAAATAGTAAATCTAAGATATTAGGCTAGATATAAGGAAAATATTAAGATATATAATATTTAAAGAGAAGCCCTTATTAAAGCTAATAATAAGTTCTTATAAATAAAATATAACTATTAAGAAATATTAACTGAATTAAAGATAATAGCTACTTAATTATTAAAAGGATAAAATTCGCTAATTATAATAATATAGATATCTTCTTTAGCTTATACGCGCCTAAGTTAAGTATTATAAACGGGATAGCTAATTATTAAAATAAGAAATATTATATTATTTATCTTAAAGGATTTTATAGGCTATTACTTTATTATTATCCTTAGCTATTATAATTACTACCCGTAAAAGTAGAAGCTAATTTAAATAATTATACTAACTTTATCTCTATTAATAAGGAGATTAAAATACTAGGAGAGAAGCTTTAGAATATTATATTAAAAGGTAAAGCCTAGCTAGCTTAAGCTTAATAAGAGGAATTATATTAACGGAAATACTAGCTTATATCTAAAGAGCTTAATAAGTAGTAGTAGATTTAACTATATAAGATTACCTTAAATATAGAGGATAAAGTACCTTAAGTTATAAGTCTATTAAGCTACTTTAATTAGATTCGCCGTTTAAATCTATTATATAATTAGCTAGTATCTTTACTCTTCCTTAATATTCCCCTTTATAGTATATAGGGCCGTAGCGCACTTTAAGATATAATTATATTATATATAAAGAATCCGCGGGTAGCCTATTATTTAAGCTTATAGCCTAAAAATAGTCATTATCCTATATCCTAATATATAAGGGATATAAACTAGTTTATCTTCTCCTTTCTTATTTCCTAAATACTTAGTTATTATAGACTTATTAATTAGATACCCTTTAATTCTATAGTATTAGTATTAGTAATAGGTAGGAATATATTTACTATTATTATAAGGGCGACCTTAAAAGGAAATATAACTTTACTAAGCTCTATTTCTAATATAATAAATAGATTACTAATAGGGCTAGATAATTTCAATACTATTAATATTATCTTATTAACCTTAAGATACTCCTAGTTTAATATAATTTACTTATCTTCTGCTAAACTCTTATTATTATCAGGTAGTATCTCTTCTATCTCTTTAATTTAAAGCTCTTATTAATAAAACGTTTCTATTAATTCTTTATTAAATAGAGCTAGAAAGAATACCTATAAGAATATTTCTAATATTTAGAAGATAGGTATAATTAATCTATAAAATTAGGTAAGAGTAAGATTATCTTATATCTTATTTTATATTATATACTTTCTTTTAACTTAATTTAAGATCTTTAATATTATTATTAAGATATATATTACGTTAAGCGTATTAAGCTTAATCTAATTAAAAAGCGTTATTTAATACATTAGTCTTCTCTAAATATAAAGGCTTTCCTTAATATAAATATTAAGCTAGAGAACTATTATAACCTCCTAAATAGGGAAAGTCCTTATAAATATATTAATAAAATAATAGACTTATTAATACTTAAGATACTTAACCTTATTATTCTTAAAAGATTAATAAGAATAGAAGATAAAGATAGCCTTAATTAAAGTTACTCTCTTCCTTTAATTAACTTAATAGTAAATTAGGAGAAGTAAAGTTTATTAATAGTATCTCTTATATACTCTAAAAGCCCGCTTTCAATTATTAATTAAACCTTAGACGAGATTATACTTAATAACCTAACGTTAGTATTATTAATTAACTCTAACCTTCCCTTATTAATTAATCTAAGATTACTTAATAAGTCTAACCCGTAGCCTATTATTCTTCTATTATAATATATAATAATTCCGCGTCTATAGCTATAGAGCTAGTAATATAAGACTACCTTTTAGTAGCTTAGAGCCTAAGAGGTAATTTATTAACCTATATAAAGCGTAATAAGAGTTTATTATATATAAACTTATAAATAGACGAGTTAAATATATTATATTTATAGAATACTCTTAAGCTTTACGTCTATATATATAATATATATAGAAATCTCTCTATTCTATAAGTAAGCTACTAGGTCCTAAGACTATACTTTTAGAGTAGGTTTATATAGCCTATAATTAACTCGTGATAATAGTAGGACTTTAATATAGATTAAAATAAACCTCTAATTAATATAGGTATTTAAATTTTCACTTATATTCCTATGATTTAAGGCTCTAATTTTAGCTTCCTAAGAGAGGATACTAGAACTAGAGCCTTATAAAGAGTTAAAAGCTTCTAATATCTAATCTAACTTCTATTTATACCTAGATTCTTTAAATAATAATATTAAATTTATTAGAATAATAGCTAATAACTACTTTAGGAATTTCTAATTAATTTACTTTATAAATAGTCTAAAGATAAAATAGCCTTTTATTAACTTAATAATATAAAGTAAACGGAGTAAAATAAGAAATATAAAGATAAATTATTAATATATATTTATAAGAGCCGTTATCTTCTATAATTAACTATTATTAATATAAGTAAAGATAGAAGGCTTAAAATTATAATAGAAACGTTATAAATATAACTTGAAATTAACGCGGATAACCCTTATATATAGGAAAAACTAGATAAAAAGGAATACTTATTTTTAAAAAATCTAAGTAACCTTTTAATTAATTAGCTTAAGGATTTATATAATAGTATTAATAAATTATTTATAACTATCTAGAAGGCCCTATTTTAATTAAAACTCTGAATATAAGATAGGGAAGAGTTTATATATACTACTTATTTTTATTAATTTAACGTTTAACTAACTACCTAATAAGTTTCTAGAATTTCTTAGATTAAAAGTTAGTTTTATAGTAAAGATTAATAGCCTATATTAAGATAATATTAAATTAAGTCACGAAATTAATAAATAGGAATATTAGGTTATTATAAAGTTAAAAAGGAGATAAGTAGCTAAATTAAAAGCTAATAAATTAAAAGTTATTATCTAGTAATTATAAATTGATAATAAAAAGCTCGAGAAGTATATAAGTAAATAGAAGTTAATAGCTAAAGAATTAAAGAATAATATAGATAAATATTATAAAGAAATAAATAAGATTTTTATAACTTTAAATTAGGTAAAATCTAAGCTAGCTTATACCTCTATAGAAGAGTATCTTAGATAAGGAGTCTTATATCTATTTATAAGCGAGTAAGTCTAAATATAGATATAATAGATACTACTATAGCTAGTTAATAAAGCTTTATATCTAATTTCTAAAATCTATATTATATATATGTAATCTCCTACAGATTTTCGATGAGTTTGCGTACTACACTAGAAATTCTCGAGCCTTTAATTCAAAGAACTTCAACTGCCTAATCATCCCCTTAGGTAACCTGAAAATCTCTTAAGACTGGGTTTGAATATATAGTTAGTGATAGTACAGTAGGGTGTAAAAAGTCTCCGACCAAGCTAAACACACTAATGGAAGCTATTTATATACTAGCTACTAATGATTTTTTTCATGCGCTGTTTTAATGGTAGGTTTTGTTAATGTTGATATTGATGATATTGATGATGTTGATGTTAGTCTCCAATAGACCGATTTTGCTCAATATTTGGTGTACCATCCGTCAGCTTCGATGACTGCTTGTACTCTATGGGGCATAGTAATTGATAGATTGTATAAGACAGTACTATCAATCTCATGCCATGCCTCTTTAGCTGCTTCAATCAGGTCTACTAAGGTATCATTATTATCATCTGCAAACTCAAGGTCTGGATAAAGCTTATGGATCTCCGCTTTCATAAGGGCCCAGAGATTCTCAATCGGATTGAGGTCCGGTGAGTATGCAGGCCAGACCATCATATTGACTCCCATATTTTGTAGCGTTGTACGAACGATTCTTGCGGTATGAACTGAAGCGTTATCTTGCATGAAAATATCACCTGGTTGAAGGATAGAAGGTAGAAACGCTGTATAGAGATCAACAATGACTCTTGCTGACACTCCACCTCTTGCTGAATCTGGATCGCCATCTAGAGGGATAAGACCTGTTCGTGTATCTTGACCGAATGCAGCCCATAGCATCTTCTTAACGCTTTTGCCACACCGTATCTCTTGTATATCATGTTCTCTTAGTTGATTGCATGGCCGTGTAAAGGTCCAGGTTGGTCGAATACCGCTTCCCCGTTCAACTGTACACTCGTCAGACCACTTGACACGGGCCCATGATTCGGAGGTAAATTGCTCATATGTACGTGCCCATTGTAGCCTCTTTTCAGCCTGATGTGCTTTGATTTCTGGCCTTTGTTTTTGCCTCCATTTTCGTCTCCCCATCTCTCGAAGTAGCCTTTGAATTGATCGTTTCTTGATAGTCTCATCCACCTCTGCTACTAGCTCTCGGTTAGTAATATAAGGATTTTGATGAATAGTAAGGTTATAAAGGTGATCTCTTTGTTCACCTGATAGCTTCCGAGGTGCACCAGATCTCCGTTTTAACTGATTGTTCATCCGATCTTTCTCTCTATAGCAGGTGTATTTGATAGATGACACAGGCACCTCCGGATGGATCTGATGGATGCGGAGGAAGGTGAATCCAAGGCTACGGAGTTCACAAAGGCGTGAGCGTAGCTGAGGGCTCAATTCAGTGGTTCTCCTGCGTGTAGCCATGATCTATAGCCATGATCAGTATGTGAACAATGATAAAGGGGTTTAGTAAAACAGCGCATGAAAAAAATCATTAGTAGCTAGCATACAAATAGCTTCCATTAGTGTGTTTAGCTTGGTCGGAGACTTTTTACATCCTACTGTATGCAAGAATCTACTAACTACCTGATTAGATTATCCGTTTCCAGAAATCCCGAAAATAGATACCCGCCCCTCTACTCTTAGCTCCGATGATAATAATGATAATATGTAGGCTCCTAATACTCTAGTATCCCTAGTAGTCTCTAAGGTAGTTACTAATTATATATAAGCTACTCTTAGCTCCTTAATTTACTTCTAACTCCCCTACTCCACTTCTAACTCCCCCGCTCCACTTCTAGCTCTCCTAATCTACTTCTACTTCCCCTGCTCTATTTTTAGCTTACGTAGCCATGCCTAGCTCCTTAATCCCGCTCTCTCTACTTAAGAATTAAAATAGGAATCTCCTAACTAATCTTATACCTAAATACTTAACCGGTCTTAACTAACTTATAATAATAGGTTTATAGTATAAGGAATTTTATTTTTAATATTATTAATTAAGAATAGTTTATATTAAATTAAGAATAGTGTATATTAAATTAAGGAGAGGTATAACCTTATTAAAAAAATATTTTTATAATATTAAATTAAAATATTTTTATAATAGATAATTTTTAATAAATATTTAAAGTAAAATATAAAATACTAAATAAGAGGTAATATTTACTAGAAAATTTTATAAGGAAGAGATTAATAAGAGCTATAAGGCGTTATTATAAAGTATAAATAATAATATAATATAATAGAACGCCTATAAAGCGCTCTTAATAAGTATTAAAATTAAATAGCTCTCTATTTTATTCTTCCTAATTTCAATAATTATAGAATAAATATTAATAAGGTTTAAAGTTAATATTAATTTTAATTTTAGAGCTATTAATATTATTAGATATTAATAAGTTTCTTCTATTAATTATCTTTGGATTAGTTATAAAATTATTATTTCTAATCCCCTTCTATTATATCCTATTTTCTACGTAGCTATAACTGGTATTAACTGTTACTAATATTATTAATTAGCCTATTAGACCGCACTAGCTATTATTACTTAAACTACGGAGGACAGGATTATATCAGCTTGAGTTAGCTGTATAACTCCTAGCTAGGCGACTCCTAGCTGGATAACTCCTGCTTAAGGAACCGCTAGCTGGCTTACTACTAGTTAAGCGATACCTAGCTGCATAAATCCTAGTTAAGTGACACCTAGTTAAACGACACCTAGTTGAACGACACCTGGTTAAACGATACCTAGTTGAACGATACCTGGTTGAACGACACCTGGTTGAACGATACCTGGTTGAATGATACCTGGTTAAATGATACTAGGTTAAATGAATCCTAGTTGAGTAACTCCTGTTTAAGTGACTCCTAGCTAAGCTAATCCTGATTAAGTGATTCCTAGTTAAGAAAATCCTAGTTAGCTAACTATAAATTAAGCCGCTTTTACCGCTTTAAATTAATTATTCTTAATTCGCTATATTACCTTTATTTCTTTATTAAAGAGTCTAGCTTCTATTTATAATATTATAAAAACTTTTTATCCTTTAAATTTAATTATTTTATAATATAGTAGATAATTTAGGAGATTTTAATTAATTTATACCTAGCTAGCTATCTTAATAAGATTACTTTATAATAGAAGAGTATCTTCTAGATCTCCTAGCTATTTTATTATAATAGATATATAAGGGTATTAACTAGCCCCTAATATTATAGCATTATTAATTAATATAATAATTTAATATATACTCTTATACTAGTATTTATATTAGGTAATAAATTCCTTTGTTAGCTTCCTAATAGATAGGATATCCTTAGGTTTTAGATTACTATATAATTACGCCGACTTCTATATATATAATCCTAACTTCTCCTCTATTAGAAACTAGAAAGTCTTAAAAACTTAGTATTTAGATTTAATTAGCTCGCTATCTAAAGTAAGTTTATTTATAGCTCTAGTTATCCCCGTATTACTATTATTAGTAGATCCTATTCTAGTAAATAGGTCTCCTATATTACTTATCTCCGTATCCTTACTATTACTAGAACCGGAACTAGTATTAATACTAGTAGTATTACTAGTACTTGATTTAATACTACTATTTCTAGTACTTAGCTTAATCCTAGTACTATTAACATTATTAGTACTAGATTTAGTACCGCTACTATTACTAGTATCTATAGTAGAATTAGACTAAGACTCCTTAGTAGCCTCTAAAAGCTATAGAGGCTCTTTATTAATATTAATATATTGTTAAGCCTATATCTTAGGTAGGCTATAATCCTTATAGAATTCCTATATTATAATATAGAGAGCCTTAAAAATAGCGGCTAGCTTCTTTTTCTATTTAAGATTAATTATATCTTTATATATTATCCTTAATACTTATATATTCTAATATTTATCTTAGAGGTACTTTAGAGGAAACTTTCTATAACCTAGATTATAACCTTTCTTTTTATTATAGGCTTTAATATTACTATTAACCTTTTTAATAAAAGAGAGCGCTTTCTAATTAAAATAATTAATCTATAGCCGGCGGACACTTCCTATAAAGGATATTATATCCTAAAATATTTTATATAATTTCTGAAGCCTCTCTATTTCCTTTAATATAATAATAGATAGGTTAAATTTATCTTAGGTATTATTTAAAACTATATTATAATTAGTTTACTTACTTTTAATTTAGAGTTCTTATTTACTTTACTACGCCTAATTAGCCTTTTTCTTCCATTCTTTAAGCTACTTATTAGGATAAGTAAGAGTAGAAAGTTATTTATAGACTTATACTATTATAGCTTTATCTATATAATAAAATTATTTAAGCGCCTTATCTAGGCTACTATTAATAATTTAATTAATCTTATATTATTATTACTCGTAAAGTTAGCTTTAACTTAACTCTTTAATTAAACTAAGTAATTTAAGGGCGACTTTCACCCCTTACCTAAACAATCTTATTTATCGCGTAGTAGTAGGATTTTAATTAGACTCTTAATTTATAGTAATATTAAAACTTCCACTTATAATATTATTAGAGGTGCTACCTATATTATTATTAGTATTTCCGCCTGATATATTATTCACCGAACCTTATATATTACTATTCATAACTGTATTACTAGTAGGGGTTCCGGCTAAGGTACCTAATATACCTAGGAGGCTAATATACCTAGGAGGGTAGGATATTAGATACTATCGTTATTAGAAGGTCTTAAGCTTATAGCTAAGGAAATTATAGAATAGGATTAATAGCTATAGATTTATCCTATAATCAGGTTAACTAATTTTGGATATAAATAGTTTTCAGATCAAACGATTTTTAATAATGAAATATACTATTATACTAACAGAGCTTTAAATCTCTATAAGACTGAAATATATAGAAATATAAGAATATAAAGGGGGTACTTATAGATAATAAAAAGAATAAGCTAGCTAATTTATACTCTTATAAGCGCCGGCTTTAACTAGATTATCAGCGTAATTAATTCTAACTATATTTAAATCTAAAATATACTTCTTAGAAGAGGTATCTATAATAGGCGCCTAAGGATCTAGAATAGATACTAGACTTATATAATTAATAAAGAATATATTTCTCCTTACTATTCCTATTTATTATACTATAAACATAAAAAGAATAAAAGTTCTTATACTATTAATACTATATATCATTATAATATATATATTCCAGACTTATAATTACTAAGCTAATATACTTTCCTTAATTATATAAACGAAATCCTAGAGACTATTAACATTGAAATTAATATATTATAGAACTTAACGAGTATTAATACTAGTATATACGCGCCTATTACTAATATAGAAACGCCTTCTAGTATAAAGCCTAATACTACTCTAGGAAGAGCTATAATAGTAATTATATTAAGTAAATCTAGCGGTTATATTAGGCCTATATCTATAATTATTTAATTACTAGAAGTAGGACTATAGGTCGAGACTTAAATAGACTCTTTTATATTTATAGGCTTATCTTAGCCTAACTATTATAATTTAATTAATTCAGCTCTAATAATAAGTTAATTATTAAATTTAAAGTAATTAAATAATAGTCTCTAGGCAATTAATAACCTAAGGTTAATAGTATAAGTTATCCCTTCTTTATTCTCTAGAAAGATATTAATAAGGAAAGTATAAAAGGAAGATATTAACTTATTTATTATCCTTAACTATATTATTAGAGTATTCCTATAAGTAGACTATAATAAAGATAGAACCTAGATAATATAAAAAGAAGTTTTAACGGGCTATATAATAATTAAATATAAGATAGAGATATCCCCTATCTAAGAGCTAAGATATAGATACCGGTTATTAAGTAAAAACTACGAGGCGTAGATACCTATATATTGTTAAGGGACGAGGCTAGGTTCATTAAATCAGGTACGTGGATTAGGTATACATTAAACTATAGTATAACTATAGTATAAAAGTAGGCTAAGATAAAAGATAAAGGACTAAAGCTAGGGCAGAGGCAGGTATTATATAAATAGGGGTATACGCGACCGGCGTATACTTATTTTCCTTTCTAATAAGGTTACAAGGAAATAGGGAAGTTTAGATAGAAGCTTACTTAGATCCCTGATTAGATCTAGCTAAGATAGGCTATATAAGGCTATACTATAATAATAGCCCCCTCTTTAAGGTTAAGCTTCTGCGAGATAGGTAGGAATCTAAGGCGAGGTAGCTACTCGTTAGTACAATTATATAAAGTATTAGTTAAGACTAATACGGAACGCTTAGCTATAATAATAGCGGCGGGTAAGGAGGATACGAGATTAGGCAGGGTATTATTATTAGAAGGTATTAAGGACTAGGTTTAACTTCTATAAAGTTAGGCTAGGGCGGGGTTAATAAACAGTCTTTATACTAGTACTTATAAATAGTATACGGGGATTTATAGGGGCTAGCGGCGCTAGGCTTCAAGGTATAATAGTTATTAATAGCTTATTAGTAGTAGCTTAGGTATTAGAAGGGTTCCTAGGTAGCGACGTAACCTTCCTAGTTAACGTAGTATTTTAATAAGGCTAGATTATAGTAACGGTTATACTTAAAATTCAGGATACTATTAACGTATTATTTACGTTAGCCGTCTTCGGTAACTATAGGTTCGCGGATAGACTAAGCTTACCCTAGTAGGGGGTTAGTAGCTACTAGTTATAATAGGCTAGCGTGGAAAATAGGATAGACCTTCATAGATTATAATAAATCTAATTAGATAATAAGGAGATTATTAAAAATCTTAGAAACTTAGAAGAGGCCTATATTATAATTATTAAGCTTAATTAAGGGACGCGCGGTTTTTAGGTTCTTGACATTTAACTATACCTAATCATCTACTAGGTATATAGGATAGGGGCGTCAGCGCTAGTTAGCTAAGGACTTAAAGATTACTTAGGCGATAAGTATCTTATCTTATAGGTAATTATTCAGAGTTTCTATTTATGTTATAAATTCGTCCGCTACGATTAAATAAGTATAGGCTTAGGTAGTAATATCCTAGGGTAGAGGTTCGGTAGGTTTAAAGCTAATACGGGGATATTAACTATAATTAGCTAGGAACGGCGAGGCTAGGGTACTTAAGGAATCCGTATTATTATTAGTAAATTCCGCTCTAGGGAGCTACTTTACCTAATCGTCTTGTATATAGTTTATATATACACGGAGGTAATACTCTATTACAGCGTTAAATTATTCTATCTAGCTATCCGTCTACGGGTAGTAGCTAGTAGATATTCGTTAGTCTATCTTAAGGCGTTTATATAAGGTTTTCTAAAACTCGGAGGTAAACTAAGATCCCTAATCTAAGATGATAATATCAGGTAATCTATAGTACTTCTATATATTTTAATAGAAGACATTATAGGCTTTATCTACTTCTATTAAAGTTATTAGTACTAGGTATTATATCTTAATTAAATAATTAATAAAGACTAGGATATACTAATAGGTAATTCCTATAAAGGTATAAGGTGGTAAAGGACCTATATAATCTATTAAGACGTCTCTCTAACATCGTTACGGGGGCGGTAGTAGACGTAGCTATCCCTAGGTACGTTAGCGGGAAGGCTTAGATCTTCAACACGTATAGTAATTTCGTACGTAACGCTAGACGATGATATAGATATTTAGCTACTAATAGGCTCGGCTGACTAGTTTATAATACTTCGTATAACTAGGGTAACTACCCGCGATACTATTGTAGGCTAGTTAGACTAGGCGAAGGCGTAGCTTATTAGAGTTTAGAATATATCGCTTTCCTTGAAAGTATAGGACTCCGTCCCTATCTTTATACTTAGTAAGGGGAATTCCACTATAGTAGCGCTCTCTAGAGCGTAGTATTTTAAGGACTCTAGGTGTAAAGAGATTAGCTTAGCTAGCTATATCTTATAATTAGTAGGTCGGGGTATCTTATAGGTCTTTATTTAGGTTGATAGGCTAGTCTCTATCTAGCTTAGGTTTATAGGAGGTAGGCAGGGTCTATGATTTTAGGTTAGTATCTAGGTCGGGTTCTACTAAGGTTATATAGATCGGGGTAAGGTGTAGCTAGAAAGGCTAGATAAAGATATCTTAGTTCACTACTAACGTAGCTAGGGTAACTGGGATTAAGGCGAGGGTTACTATATTTAGTAATATATTATAGATATAGTCCGTAAAGACTTCTAGGATTAGGTTTCTCCGCTTAAGTATAGTTTAATGCTAGTGCTAGTACCTAGGATCTAATCTATCCCCCTCTCTAGGGAGGTCTCTTAATTAATAAGTTAATACGTCTAGCTTACTACCTTCTTTACTAGGGCGATAGGTGATTTTATAATTAAAACTGGATAGGAATTTACTTTACCTTAACGGCGAGATAATTCTTTAAATAAGGTGAAATACTTAAGGGCTTTATAATCTAATATCACCTTGATAGGAAGGATAGAACCTTCTAACTTAGGGCGCTATTCTTTGAATACGCGGACTATAGCTATAAGTTCCTTATCGTAGATCTTATAGTTATACTTAGCAGGGTTATACTTCTTAGAAAAGTAAGTAACGGGGCGTAGGATTCCTTGATTATTATATTAGGATAGGACTCCTCCTAATATATAGTTAGAGGTATTAATTTCGACTATAATCTTTTAGTTAGCATTAAAGTAGATTAGGATAGTATTAGAGGTGAAAGCTTTCTTTAAAGTATTAAAGGCTACTTAATAATAACTATTCTATTTAAAAATAGTACCTTTCTTAGTTAGGGCTATAAGTATTACGGCGAGTTTACTAAACCTATAGATGAAACGCCTATAGAAGTTAGCGAATCTAAGGAAACTTTAGATATCTTTAATATTAACGAGCTAGGGCTAGTTTAGGATAATATCGATTTTCCTAGGATCTATCTTAATCCCTTTAGTAGTAATAATTAGTCTTAGGTAGGTAACTTCCTTAACGTAGAAATTATACTTAGTAATATCTACTTAGAGCCCCGCCTTATAAAGCTTCTAAAGGATCCGCTTAATATAGATCTCGTATTCTTCTTCGATATCGCTATAAATCAAGATATTATTAAGGTATATAGTATAGGTTTCATCTAAGAACTCCCTTAGAGTATTATTAATATAGTACTAGAACGAGGCTAGACTATTATATAGTCTAAATAGTATAACTAGGTATTTAAATAAACTGAATTAGGTATAGAACGCTATTAGTTCCTTATCGCCCTCTCTTATATAGAGGCGGTTAAAGGCGGAGATAATATCTAACTTAATAAATACCTTAGCTCGACTTAATTAATTTAAGGTCTCGGAGATTAGGAGTAGAGGATACTGATTCTTTACGGTAATAGCATTTAGCCCCTAGTAGTTAACGTAGAAACGTAGGCCTCCGCTAGGTTTCTTTATAAATAGAATAGGGGATGCGGTATAAGATTAACTAACTTAGATAAAGCCTTTACTTAGGTTCTTATCTAGGTAATAATAGAGTTCTAGGATTTCATTATAGCTTATATTATATAGGGTAGATAATGGAGGTTATAACCTATCTTTAAGCTTAATAGCGTAATCGTATAATTAATATAGGGGTAAGGTATTTACATCTTTCCTTAAGAAGACGTCTAGGAATTCATAGTATTAATTAGGTAAAATTATAGTAGGGTTAATATTCTTATTATCTCGGTAGGCTTAAAGCTCCTCTTAGCTAGTAGTAGAGGCGAGGTAGAGTTCCGTGTTTATCTTAAATATAGCTAGGTTCTAGGCTTGATTATAAGTATATAGCTTGGGATTTTAGCTAAGTCAGGGCTTAGGTTTATAGTATCTAAGCTCTTAACGGGTTTAGTAGCTAAGTATTAAGGTTTCTTCTAAAATACTAAGGAATCGATTGATTTCTAGTAAGAAGAGACTAAAGGCGGCTTACTTATTAGGCTAGATAAGGCGGGTGAATAGTTAAGATCCTATCTCATAGATATTTAGAGTTACTACGTACTAGGATTACTAATCTTAGCGCTAGGACTTAGAACGGAACGAGGCTAGGCTATAATACTTAATCTTAGGCGATTTACCTTATTTAACGGCGGTGATAATATAGCTATACTTATTATTATAGTTAATCCCCTTAGGGATAGGTTCTGGATCTTACTTCTATAAAGTATAGGGCGAGGCGAGGAACTAGGATAACTCCTTCTAAGTTAGATCTTACTTCTATAAAGTATAGGATAAGGTAAGGAACTAGGATAACTTCTTCTAAGTCGGATCTTACTTCTATAAAGTGTAGGGCGAGGCGAGGAACTAGGATGATTCCTTCTAAGTTAGATCTTACTTCTATAAAGCGTGGGGCGAGGCGGGGGACTAGGATAATTTCTTCCGAGTTAGATCTTACTTCTATAGAGCGTAGGGCGAGGCGAGGGAGGATAAGGTAATAGACTAGGAGAGCTCTTAAGAGGTAATAACCTTATAGTTCTCCTTAAGTATAAGGAAAGGTTTATCTTCTACGATAATCTTAATAGGACTAGAGGTATAATTCTTTAAATAGAATGGCAAGGCGAAGGTTAGGGAATTTTCCTGGAAATATATAGTAGCGCCATGTTAGTAGAGCTATAATAGGCTAAGAATAATAGGATATTATTAGAGTCTAATTATATAGAAGAATATTCTCTTTATATAACTTTAAATAGCTATTATAGCTTTAGTTAGGTAGGTAATTAGGCTAATTAATATAGGCTAGCCGTTAAATCTTTGAATAATATAAGGATAATAAAGGGCGTAGAAGGTAAGACTATAGTTACGCGCGAAGGTTTTATTAATAAAGGTATAGCCTAAAGTACTAATATCTATAAGATATTATATCGAGATTCTCGACTAGGTTAAATAAAGGGTGTATAAGATAACTATATACTTGTTATAAAAGGTAGGATTGATCTCGAATAGCTATAAAGTATATTAAGTAGAGAACTTAGTATATAATTAAAGCGGTGGATTAAAAGACGAGGCTAGGAGGTAAGAAGATAAATATAAGATTAATAACTATCCTAGCACGCGACTTTATATCGGGACTAGGCTTTTTCTATATTTAGGGGGATACCTCCTGTAATACTTTGATTATTATCGAATTCGGCGATGATTCTAGAACGGAGCTAGGTTTACTTATTAGGGTAGTTTTTAGTAATAAGACTAGGATAGAAGAGCTTATAATAGTAATATAGCTTCCACTTATTATAAATTACTTTAACGGAGGATTTAGATAGCTTCTAACCCTTAATTATAGCCTATACTATACTGAGATCTATTAGGTCACTAGGTAGGAGGGAGATTACGGGAGTAATAGCGACGACTATTAGGGATAAGGTTCAGGCGAGGACGTAGGTAGTAGTAGGCTTTAGGATACTACTCTTAACACCGGTTTTATAGGCCGTAGGCGTAGAGCTTTAATAAGATAGGTAATATTTAATCTACTAGAGTTCTTAGTTAATTTCAGAGTATATATAAATATACTTATTAAAGGTACGAGGCCGTTAGCTATTAATCTTCCTCTATAAGATGGAGGCTTATTAGGTAGTATAATCAACGTTATATTTTATAGTATTAATTAAGGATTCGTCCTCTATCTAGGAACGTTCCTTCTTTTAGGAGACGAGGTTTAAGTACTTCTAAAAAGGTATCGAGCCTTACTTAAATTCTTAGATATAAATCCGAGCATCTTCTTATTTAAATAGGTTACCGTAGGCTTCCCGCAGCTTCTTTCGCCAATTAATAAAGCTGGTTAAAGTATAAAGACTATCTTTTTAGTAGTAATTTATTAAGTTAGAGGCCTTTTTACCTATAGCTAACTTAAGTTCTATATAGGCGATTTTATTACCGTTAGTAGGATAGTAGTTATAATTAATATATATCCGCTATATAAGAGTCTACTCCTACGTGTCTAATTTATCTTAGTCCCCCTTATACTCCGAGATATCTAGGAGTTTTTCTAATTAAGGGGGCGTTTAGGTTCGTAAGGGAGTATAGGTATAGTTTAGGGAGGAGGATAATTATAGTCCTATAATTAAGGCGTAATTAAGGGCATTTATATTAAATGCTTAAGGTTAGGGTATAGCCTAAGTTATAGCAGGTACGGCCTAGGCTATTACTTAGGCGATAGTATAGGCGAGGGTTTACGTATCTAACGTAGGTAGAGGAGGAGGCGTCTTAGCTTGAGTACGCAGGATATCGAAGGTATTTAGGAAGTTAGAGGGATTATTTTATACTTTAAAAGCGAATTATCGTACTCGCTCTTTATAGTTAGGAAGCTAGTCCCTTATAGTAGTATCTCTAATATATAGAAGTACTAGCTAGGTGGTTAGTCTTTTATAATATTAAGGAACGAGGCTAGGTTTATTAAACTAGGTACGTAGATTAGGTATATATTAAACTATGGTATAACTATAGTATAAAAGTAGGTTAAGATAAAAGATAAAGGACTAAAGCTAGGATAGGGGCAGGTACTATATAAATAGGGGTATACGCGACTAGCGTATACTTATTTCCCTTTCTAATAAGGTTGCAAGGAAACAGGGAAGTTTAGACGGAAGCTTACTTAGATCCCTAATTGGATCTAGCTAAGATAGGCTATGTAAGGCTATACTATAACATATATAAGATAAGTATAATATAAATAAAGTATAACTAAGCCGTCTAACCTATATGAAATAGTACGGCTAAGAGATATTATTAAAACTAACTATTAATTACGCGCTATTCGCTCTTTAATAACTAGTTAAATTAAATTCTTTTAATATTAATATCTTCTTATTTAAGTAAGATTCTACGTTGAAAACCTAAGGCTTAATTATTATATTTAAAATTTAGCTTAAATATTTCACTACTACTATTTTTATGATACGGATAGTATAGCTAGTAATAATAATTAATTCTAAATTAATTATAATTTTTCTCTAGGACCTATCTACTATCTATACGCGAAGCCCCCTCGATTAGTAATCTCCGTAAGATAGGAGGCCTAGGGATTGTAAATACTCTCCTTTTATCGACGATCTTTTTACTAGTCTTCTGCGTACGGCTTTCCTTAGACCTACTGAGCTCTATTACTTCTACCTATACTCTATCCTCTCCTACTACTCCTCCTCCTCCTCCTCCTCCTACTTCTCCTTCCTCCTCGTCCTTATCGTCGTCCCTTTCTTTATTTATTATCTCAAAGTCTTTAGGATACTAGCGGAAAGGGAATTATAGTGACTAGGATATTAACTTATAATATCTTACTCTAATAGAGGCTATCCAGGTTAATTAGTTAACTTATAAGTATAGTATTTATTATTATAATAAATAACTATATATATTTCTACTCCTATTAGCCGCGCTAGTTGATTTCCCTTTTTAGACTAGCTTTTATATCGTTTATAGAACTTCTTACGTACGGCGCGTTAATCGTTTCGTTAGATTACTATAATATAGATATAAGGGTTCGTATAGCCTATTCAAATCTATTTAACGTAGCGGATTAGTAGCGCTGTCTTATACCGTAAGGATTTAAGTTAGTATTTGATAGTACTATAATTAGATCCTTCGTCGACGGATAGTACTTAACTAATGATATATCTTCTTTACGTCGAAAGCGGGCTATATATATTAAAGGATCTAAATAGTAAACCTCGCCTTAATAACGCTAAAAGTAGATATCTCTAGATCTAGATACCTTTTGATTAAGTACGAATTAGTAGCTATAGCTTAACCTTAAATAATAATATTTAACTAATTTATATTACTAAAAGTTATAGATATTACCTAAATATATATAATTACCGCCGGCGCTATCTTTAATTTAATATTAATAATTAGAGCCGTGTCCTCTTTTTTCTAATTTTATTAACCTTGTAGCGTGTTACTTGTAAGGCGTTTGCTTTATCCTAACGTTATAAGACGATACTACTTCTTCATATTATATACTTAAGCTTAAGGATTATTATACCTTCTTTATTTAACTATTAATATATTTTATAGTATATTTAAAGTATCCTCTATTAGAGAGCTAGATACTTAGATAGAAACTTTATTATTAATTAATATAATAACTTTATACTTTAGCTATTACTTAGTTTTAGACTTAATAATAGTAGGCTTCTTATAGAGTATATATATTATTATCCGTACTCTTAAGTCCCTTTAGAAGTTATTAAATATATTAAAGCCTTAAGTAGGGGATCTAGGTTTAAGTATAAACTTTAGTAATTAACTTTAATAAGATATACGCTTAATAAATATAATATATAGCTTATAAGATTATACTCTTTAAAGCTTAATATAATACCCCTTTTATAATTAGAGATATTAAAAAATATTATCTTTAATATTCCTATCTCCTAGGTTAATATCTTAATAGTTTAATAGAATAGATTTTATATTTACTTAAGCCTTTAACCTCTCTTTAAAAGTATAATTAAAGTCTATTAAGATACCTTCTATATTTATATAAAGCTTAATAGCTTTCTCTAAGAACTTTATCTTAACTACGCGAATATCTTTATAATATATTAACTCTTATAATAAGAAGCCGTTTATCTTAATAAATTCTATTACTTATTTTAATAGTATTATTAGTTAATATTTCTTAGATATTCTAAGCTAGTAAGGTAGCTCCTTATAAGATAATATTATCCCCTTATACCTTATAATCCAATTATTAAGAATATTAATATTATTTATTCTATTAGATCTAAGACACTTATAAAAGATTAGATGGATTAACGCTTACTATTAAGTCCTAGTACCTTAAAAGGCTATATGGCGGTTAGCGGATTTCCTATTCCTTATAATTCGGGGTACCTCTAGACTCTAATTATATTAATAGTTATAGTTAGTTAAAGGACTTACGTCGCTATCTAGTAAATTACTTATAGCGGTTAGGGGTTTTAATATATCTAGTAAAAGTATAATATTTATAGTCTTTAATAAAGCGTTTATAATAGGGTACTAGGTAGCTCTAAAAGATATAGAATAGCTATTATTTCTTCGTAAAGGGAATAAAGGAAAGTATTTATTAAAGAGGATATAACGTATATTTAATAATATAATTTACTTTTAGATACTTAAGAGTATCTATTTATAGATCTTAAATAAAAAGTCTAAAGTAGATACTTAAAAGAGTTATAAAATAATTTTTACTATATAATAGAGGCTAATTAATATTAAAGAAAGTTTTTATTTTTAATTAATAAGAGTCTATTAACCTTATATTTATATTTAATCTATATATTTAAAGATAAGGAAGGGTTATACTTCTAGACCTTAATCTTATTTATTATGTTAACTAGGCTTACTTACTTATTATAATATTTCGCTATAAATATATCTTTATCTAAGAGATTATAAGGATAATATATTATCTAGTATATATTAATAGAACCTATTTATTAAAGGGAACTTAAATTAAATTTAAGATATTACGGGAATAAGGTAAATTTTATAATAATTATTATTAAATAGTAGTTCTTTAATTTACTTCTTACCCCTATAATATAAAGGAAGTCCTAAAGAGTATTAACTTAAGTTTTAAAAGTTTAAAAAATGCTAATTATTAGAGTCTTTATATAGGTTTTAAAATAGTATATCTTTTTAATACCTACTTCTTTATTATTTAATATCTATTTATTTTTAAGTAAAGCCTTTACCTTTATTATTACTCTACTTTCTTCCTATCCTTTATTAAGCCTTAGGTATATACTTAAGATAATTAATTATTACTTTAATATATTAAAGTTAGTTAAACCTTAATATACTTAAAAGATATAACGCGGGGTAATATATATTAGCGGAAGAGTATAAATATAATATAATATTATTAATAAAAAGGTTAATTAATAGGTTATCCTATATCTTTCTTAAGAAATAGAAGAAGTGGATATTATTAATAATATAATTATATAAATTAATAATGGATTAAGTATAGGTTTCCCTTTAATTAAATTAATTATTACGTCTACTTTAAATCCTATTAAAGTAATTAATAGAAAATACCTTTCTTAAGTATTAATATATTATAGCTTAAGCCCTAAAATAGTAGGATTTAAGGGGTAGAAAGATCCTAAATAAGATATAGTAACTAAGTAAGTATAACCTTAAAAAGTAGTAAGGAAGGCTTTATATATAATATTATCCTTAAAGATTACTTTATATTAAAATTATTAAATATATTACTCTATTGATTACGCTTTTATAAATTTAATATACCTACCTAATTAATAATTATATTTTTAAAACTATAAGTTAACTCTACGTTATAAGAGTTAGTATTTAAAAGTTACGCGTCCCCTTGGATTATATTATCTCCATACGCTTAAAGGCCTCCTAAGCTTCCTCGACGTTATTAGATTTAAGACGCGCGAGTGAAATAAAGAGATAAATAATTATATATATAAATCCTTTACCTTTAAAGCTTTTATACTTCTATATATAAATTAAGGTAACTTCTTATCTCTAAAGTACTTTATAAAACTACGATTTATAATAGTAAAGTTAAGTAGAAGTAATAAGAGTATATATATATAAGAGCTAATTACTTATATCTAAATTTAATAGATAATTAAAGGTATCTTTAAGCTTTATAATAATATTATTAAATAATAATATTAATATATATAATTAATAAATATTAAAATAGTTTTATCTTTAAAACTTTCTTCCTTTCTTTCTTAATATCCTAAATTAAAAGCTTATAAGCCTTATTTAATAGGTATAGGTTATAATATATATCTCTAAGGTTATAAAGAACTTAATATTAAATTATATTTTAAGGGAAAAGTATTATTAAATAACTCTTAAGTCTTAATCTAACTTCTATAAATAGTCCCTATAATTAATATATCTTAATTATATTTATAACTTTACTTAAAAGTATATAATATTCTATTAATAAAGGAGGTTTTAAAGTTTTCTAATTATTTACCTCCTTAATTATAGTATTATATTACTTATATTAAATTAATTTTTTTAGGTATAAACTATAAAAGTATTTATATAAAGTATTTAATCTCTTATTTACCTACTCTAATTAAAGCTAATAATAGAATCGTAGTATATATTAATTAAAATAATACTTATAGTAATAATAGAAGTCGTATATAAAATATTTAGACTAAATAAAGTTTATAATAAGGCGTAATAAGTTACTCTACTAGTACGCTATATTAATATATAGGTTTAAAGATAATTTATTATCTAAGAATTAAGTTATTATTATTAATATATCTTATTAACTTTATAAACTTTTAACTTTAGATCCTATTAATAATATTTTTAAAGTCTTATTCTTAACGCGAGTTATAACGCTTCTTTACTTAACTCTTAATAAAGTATAATCTAGGGGAGTTAATAGTAGCTTTATAATAGATATAAAGTTAGGTTATAACTCCTATAATTAATCTTATAAGAAGATAAAGTAAATTTATTTAAGGGCCTTAATACTTTATTTCTCTTTCTCTTAATCATATAGGATTTAAGATATTCTAAACTAGAAGTAACCTTTAAGAGAAAGGATTTAAGAGCTATTTATTATATTTAATGTTATAATAGGTTTAACTACCTATATTTATTAATTTATATTTAAGAGAATATTTAATAAATAAGGATTAAGATTAATATTAACGGCTATAACTTTATATTTTATTCTAGAAGTATTCTATCACCGTTATAATTATAATATATAATTAAGTAATAATCCAGGAATTTAAGATCTACTTATAGCGTATAATAAAAGAGATAGATAAGTAGTATCTTTAATATAATTATTTATTAATTGCTTTTCCTACTTATTAGAAGAATTCTAACTTAAAGCTAAGTTTAAAAGAGGAGGGCTATATTCCTAGGATAATAAAGGAGTTAAATAATATAGCTTATATTAGGTCTTTAATAATAAAGGATAGTAAAGGCTCCTATCCCTTAATTTAGGCTCCGCGTATAGGAGGCTTATTAAATTATAATCCCTTAGGATATTATTTAATTCTATAATATATTCTTCTAGCCCGGAAAACGTATTATTTAGTATAATTATAGGATTTATAACTGGCTAGGCTAGCTACTAATAAAAATAAATAGTATCCTTTAATTAAGGATTACTTATAAGGACTCCTAAGTATAAATTAAATATTAATTTATTTTAATTACTATTATCCTTAATCTTACTACCTTTTATTATAAAGCCTAGCTTTAAATCTATATTATATTAAATACTTAATATAACTAGTTTAATAGTAGAATCTATTATAAAATTTATATTATTAAAGTTATATACTTTATTTTTATATATAATTAATAATCTAGTATCCTTAAAGATAGCTTTATTTACTAGAGACTAGTTATAATCCTATAATTAATTATTAGACCTTAGTAATAACTAGCTAAAAGTTATAACCTGATTTTAAGGCTAAATAATAGTATTATAATTGATATTATTATTTAATATAATTAAGTTAGCGTTTTTATTATTATTATTACTTATATTTAAATTTAAATTTAGGATAAGGATACCGCTATTAGAGTCCGTCTTAGGCTAAGTTAACCCGTTAACTTTACTAAGATAATAAGAGTTAGGTAGGTTTACTCTAACTTTCACTTTTTATTTTACCTACTAAGATAGGCTACTTTCGTTAGAAGAGACTAATACTGGATCTATCTACGTAATAAAGGAAGTTATATTATTACTCTAATTACGCTTACGCTTTCCTAAGACTCTTTAGATTAGGGATATTATATTAGTATCTATATAAGTTAATTATAATTATTAGGGAAGGAAAGGCTTATATTTATTATATAAATTAAATTTAATTACCTTTTCCTTTAAGATATAACTTAAGAGTAAATTATAATATTACGTTATATATTTTATAAGGATTATACTCTAAAATAAGTTTAACCTCTCTATTATATATCTTATTACGCCGTATATAAGGAGTAAAATACATATAAGGCTAGTTACTCTTAAAATTAATTATAAAAGCTATTTATATATTATACTATCCTTATAAGTCTTATAAGTTTAAGAAGAGTTAATATAATTACTTTTAAGCGCTTATAAGAATATACTTACTTCCTTTAAAGACGCTTTATCCTTATCATTTAGCGCTCTTATATTATTAATTATCTAAGCTTTTTCCTAGAGTCTTATATAGTAATCTTCGAGTTTAGTATCTACTCGTGGGTTCTACTAAGCTATAAGTTCTACTTCTAGTAAATATAATACGCTATAGTACTTGATAATAAGCTACTCTAGCTTAGTATCTTTAATATCCTTAAAGGTATCTATTTATATAAATTTTAATTTCTTAGGGGTAGAGAATACAATATAAGTAGGATATATAGCGAGGCTAACTAATAGTTAATAAGGCTAGGATAAGCGTAATACTAGGCGTAAAAGTAGCTTAAGGTGATATACGCTAATTTAATTCGGGAATTATATTCTATAAAACGTCTCTTTCTAACTCCCTCTTAAATAATTAAGTTCGTATTCGCCCTTAACTTCATCTCACGGCGACCCTAAACCGTTGGACGTAGATATGTTATATCTAGTATTAATTCCTGGATAGTAGCTGCTAAGTAATCTAGAGGCCGTTTAAGAAAGGATAATAAGTGAATAGATTCTTATTATAATCTTTCCTTAAGCCTAAGCTATAAACAGACGACGTTAACTTATTAATAACTAGTAATAAAAGGTAATTACCTAATATATAAGTAATATATAGCTAGTAATAACTAGTAGTAACTAATAGTAGCTAATAGTAAAGATTAGTATAATCTAATTAAGTAGTATTATTATTATAGTAATAACCTTAGACCTATATTATATAAAGTATCTTAAGGCTTTATACTATCTAGTCTATCTAATAATACTTAATTATATAGTATATAAACTCGTATCTAATATAATACCCTATCTTAGAAGTATATAACTACGGGGTATTAATACCTATAAAATATTATAAAACTAGACTTTATAGAGCTCGCTATTATAGGTATTAGTAAATAAAACTCTTATAGGTTCTTTATAAGACCTTAATTACTTTACTATTAAATAATTCTATAATTTATTAGAAAAGTTAGAAGATAGTATTAATAGGCCTCCTATCCTTAAGTTACTACTTAATTTAATTAAATTATAAAAATAGTCTTATTATTTATAATAAAGTTTATAAATCTTAGTTAAGTTATAAACCCTTTATTTTAATTTAATAATAGTATATATATTCTTAAGTTCCTTTTCCTTCCGGCGTTACTAAAATCTTATTAAAGCGCTTATATCACGCTTTTATTTCCTATCACTTAATCTTAAATTAGACGCTAGGTTAATAGGTGTTTATATAAGGCTATTAAGAGTTTAAAAGGAGTAGCTACTCTACGCCTAAGAACCTATAACGTTATAAGATAATAAGGCTAGCGGTTTAATTAATATTAGAAATAATATTAAATAAGTTAAACCTTAATAGGTTATAAAAGATTACTAGGATACTATTATACTATAATAAGAGGTAATTAAGAGGTAACTATTATAATTGAAAAAAGATTATAAGGTATATTAACTTATATCTTATAAGTATATTAATTATAAGGCCTTTATACTAGATATCCTTAGCTTAAGTAAAGAGGTAGAAAGAGGAGGTAATAGGAAGGATTTAGGCTCTATTATATTAACCTCTCTTATAATAAATAGATATTATTATAATTTAATAGTCTCTAGGTAACTACTTCAGCTTAAGGATATTATATATAGAGCTATTAATTAAGGATATAATTTTTAATTAAACCTATAAATTAATATTCTAATTTAGGCTTATCTAAGAAGTAAGTCCGTCTAATCTATCTAAGATAATTTAAAAGAGGATAAGTAATAAGGATAATATAGATCGCTTCCTTATTAAGAGGCGCTATTAGGCGTAGTTAATTAAATTAAATTAAGAATATTATAAATATTTAAGGAGGAATATAATTTTATTATAAATTATATATTTATAGCGCTTAAGGGCTTAAAGGATATTATATTAAAAAGTAGGAGAACCTAGAGCGCTAAAGATTTCTAGGATTTTAATTAAATATATTTTATAGCTATTACGCTCCTCGCTTAATAGGTATAAATAATAAGAAGATTAATAATTATTAAAGTATTATTATAAGGGGAGAAAAGAGAAGTTAGGTAGGTATAAAAATAAAGAGTATAATTTTATTAAGATTATAATATAATAGGTAATTATTATTTATTAAATCCTCTATCTTATTTTATTAATATTAAATTCCTTTATCGTCTACGCTAATTATTATAGAATTATTTTAAGTATAAAGATAGTTTACTTTATTAATATAAGATTATAATTAAGGGGAGATTAGGTTTATATATATTTATAAGGTTATTATATATACGGGCTAACTAGGATTCCGTTTATAAAGTATAATAACGGGTATATATTAATAATACCTAAGAGCGTATTAAAAAAGTTCCTAAAATATAGTAGTATTAAGATAAGTTATAAATTATTTAATAGATAGTAAACTATTTAATAGATAAAAAAAATTTAAGCGCGGGAAATTAGCCCCTAATCTTAATGTAAAAGGCTTAGCCTAGTCTACGTAAAAGTTATATTCCTTTATAGCTAAAAATGGCGTGATATATTATACCTTTCCCCTCTTTAAATAGGATAGGGTAGGGCTATTAGGTAAGGTAGAGCTTATACCTCTATCTAGAGATTTAAAATGTAGAGTATAGTATCGCGCGTAGGGGGATATACTTAATCTAGAGGTTATATACCTCTAGATTACGCTATTAAGAGGACGTATATATTTTACTTAAAACCTCCTCCTATTATTTTAATTACCTTCTTTTATATTTAATTTATTTAATTTATCTTATACTTATAAATAGTTATAATAGCGAATATAATATTATATTTATTAGAGACTAATTCCGCCTAATTAGCTTTTAAGGATATTTAATTTAATAAGGAGCTTAAGACTATATATAGCTTATTAGGAATAGGTAGATAAGTAGTATATCCTAGGTTCTTAGCTTTAAGAACCCTTATTAATATCTTATAACCTTTTATAAATATTAGAAATACTTCCGCGTAAATTTAGAGAATTATATCCTAACTTTAATAATAGGTTATAAACTCTTATTTACTTCTTTATAAATAAATCCCTTTTAAAGGCTTTTAACTTAGATTACTTCCTTTTAAAATTAAATATTATAATTAATATAATTTTTTATATTATAAAATATAAGTATATTAGGTCTTATAAATTTATTATTATAATATTATATTATAACTTACTTATAGAGAATTTCTAAGATTTTAAATTAGTTATTAATTATAATCTATTTAAGTTAGTTAAGGAGGATATATATATTTATAGAATTTAAGAGGCTAAAAAAGAGCTTAAATTAATATATTTAATAACGCTATAAAAGTAATATATAATAGATAGGGATATAAATTAATAGAATATTATTAAAGAGTTATTAGAAAGGCTAACCTTAATATAGAGCTTAAAAGAGTAATCTTATATTAAGATATTTAAGTAAGCTTATATTTACCTTTTAATATATTTATTAATAACACCTACTATTTTAATCCTTAAATTATTAATAATTTTATATAAAACCTCTTATACTTTTATTTAAGATATTATAATTAGTATACTATTATTCCTATCCTTAATATCCTTAAGTAGGATTAGAATAACTAGCTTTAACCTTTTTAGAATAGTTATATAAACTTATCTAGGCTATTAATAGTAATAGACTTCCCTATTAAAATTTAAAAAAGATTAGAGTAATAGATAACTTTATTATTTTAGAACTTTCTTAAATCTTCTACTAGTAAGGTAGATTATTAATAGTATAACTTTAGAATAGATTATATAATAAGTTAAAATACGTCCCTTTATATTAATTTTCTAGGTATCCCTTATTTATAGTAATTTAGACGTTTTAATTAGGAAGAGATATAGGGCGCGCTCTTTAAATTAAAACTTTTCGCGGACCTATTAAAGTTAGCTATATTAGATATACCTAAATAGGGCCTTTATATAATATTATTAATATCTATTAGATTTCCTGAAAATTACTTAATATAGTACTATTAAAATTACGGCTCGCGCGCGTTAATAATAGCCTAGAATCTTCCGTTATAATTACTATATAGTTTTAGTATATAATAAGTTAATTAGATTTATTTCTACTTATAAATTATAATCCTATATATAATAAAGAAATAGTATTAATAAAAGATAGTAAATATACTTATTACTAACTTTTATCCCTTTAGAAAGAAGAGAATAATATATTTATACTTCTTACTTAAAGCTCTATATATTATAATTAGAATCCTTAAAATATTAAATAATTAAATTAAAATAAAGGAGAGCTTAAATTTATCTTAAAGGCTAATTAAAGAGCTTTAATTTAAATAAATACTTAAAGCGTTTATATTAATCTTAGCTATTTTATTATACCGCGAGTAATTACTTTTATATATTATAAACAATATTATTTCACTTATTTAAGATAGCTACTTAGCGGACTTTAATATTATCTTAAATTGTTAAGATATTAATAATAGATAAGTAATCTTTAAATAAATAACCTTATTACTCCTACGCGTATTATATACTCTTAATATTAGTAAAGAAATAGTTTAACTTCTTATAAAGGTTCTTAATAAAGAAGTATTATTATAAGAATTATTAGATAGAATTATAAATTAGTATTACGCGAGAAAAGTTAATTAATATAATTATAATAAAGCTTTTAAGGAAGCTAGAGAAGGTTTCTTAAAATATATAAAGGTACTATTAAAGAGGGATAGGAATATTAATATTAAATAGATAATAATACTAAGATTACCTTTATAACTAGTTAGCGTAATATAAATAACTAGGAATTTCCTTATATAAGTAAATATTTATATTATTAGTAGAGAGAATTATTTAATTAACTTATAGAAGTTATTATTCTTTAAAAGGTTAAATTAGTAATATCCTTTATAATAAGATTAATACTTAACTATTAATTACTTTATAATTATTATCCTCCTAATCTTTATTATTATTATAATCCTTATTATTACTATCTTTATTATTAGTCTTATTATCTATATAATTCTTACTCTTAAACCTACTTTTATTACTCTTTAAAAAAGTATTATCCTTTAAATATTAAAAGTTATCCCCGTTATCCTCTTTACTACTATTATTCTTACTCTTAATATTAGTATCCTTATTATTTAATTTATTAAGTTTAATCTTTATAATCTTCTTATATTCTTCTTATTTTAATAGTTCTTTAATATAGGAATATATAATTATTTTAAAGATATTTTAATAAATATTAGGCTTTTCTATCCCTTCTACCTCTTATATTACTTTAAATTAGTTAATTTAATTAAGAGTTAATTCCTATATTTTTATTAATTCTATTAAAGGAATAACGCGGTATTAGTTAATAGGAGGATATTAAGACTTAAGTAAAGGAAAATTAGCTAAATAAGGTAATATATTTAAAATTCCTTCCTTTCTAATAATCTTATATTTTTTTCCCTCTCCTTCCCGCGGAGAATCATTTTATTCGCTAAATAAGATAGATTACTTACCCCCCTTAATTAATAGGAGATAGGAAGTATATAATAGGCCCGCCTTATAATTTTTAATTAATTATTATAATAATTTAAGCTTTAGAGGTTATAAAGATAATATATTAGGCCTTTACTTTAAACTTATAATACTTAATTTTTCTATTTTATTTAAGATTAAGGGAAGATTTAGAAGAAGGTATAATATTTCTACCTTTAATTAATAAATTATTTTCTATTATTATTAATTAATAAATTCTCTTAAATCTCTATATTTATTTAATTCTAGCTCCCCTCCTTATTTAGTTAGAAATAGATTTTTAAGAGGGAGCTAAAAGTAGATAATAGCTTAATAGAATAAATCTTATTATATATTATAACTATATTTTAGTCACGTTTAATTTAGAAATTTAAGCCTATATTTTAAGGACTTAAATAATATATAAATAATAATATATAGATTCGGCCTTATACTTAAGAAGGACTTTATAAATAAATATCTAGGCTATATACTACTAAGCCTCTCTTGTTTAGGACTGATAAGGGAGAGGTAGTAGTAGATCTAATAGAATATTTACAGCTGAGAAGATATAGATATAATATAGATATTAGAGCCTGAAGAAGATATCAACGCTTAAGCTAGAAGTAGATACTTAAGCTAGAAGTAGGAACTTAAGCTAGAAGTGGATACTCGAGCTAGAAGTAGATACTCGTACCAGGATTAAATATTATACGAGAACGAGGATTAAGAAATCTATTAAAAGGTGATAATTACTAAGGAACATATTAGTTTAAACGCTTATATTCTCTAGAAGACCTATATTTAGAGTTAAAGCTATAGAAATCTAATCTATAAATTAATATAATATAATCTATTAATACGTTATAATTATATCTACCACGCTAAGGTAATCTACTACGTCCGAAATTTAGGCTTAATATAAGTGAAGGGCTAAGACCCGCGATAGAATATAGAAAGATAGATCATCCTTAAAGGAAATAGTAGGTAACTTAATATAAGGAAATTTAAAAAGGGAAGTAGCTCCGCGTCTAAAATTAGGCGAAGTGGCGTAAGCGCCTTAATGAACTATCTACCTTAAACCTAGAAGTCTTAAAAGTATTAAACCTGAAAGAATATATACTAGAGGTATAGGGAATATTATTAGGAAAGCTTCCTATTAAAGAAAATAATATAAAGGGGCTAGTAGAGAGCTTAAACCTATCTAAGATAAATTTTAATAAAATAATAAAGGATATAGAAGAGGTAATACGGGTATTATAATATTAATACTTTTATAGAGAAAGGAGGAAGGCGAGGTATAAAGGGAGAGTAGATATTTATTCCGCTATTTTAATTCAAGCGGAGTTAGAGATAAAGTAATTAAGCTGTATTATTACTATCTATTAAATTATATATATAATACCCGTATCTTCTAAGACTTTATAATTCCTCCTTAGGATCTTCGTAATTTTTAAATTAATATATTAATTCCTGAATACTATATTATAAGATTATAATTACTATTTATAGTTACTTTAAATAGGCCTCTTCAAGGATAGTAGTTAATATTATTAACTTTAGTCGCTTACTATTATCCCGCGTGATAAAGCGGGAGATAGATAGTAGTTATAAGATAATAGTTATAAAGAGCTTATTATAAGAATTAGCGTAGTACTTATAAAACTTACTATTTCTAATAGGAGAAAGTACTATAAACGTACGCTTCTTAATACTTATTCAGTTATTAAAGATAAAGTATGAAGCCTACGTTAAGGAGATAGTTTCCTCCCCGCCTTATTACCTAAATATATATATAGGCGACTAGGATTAGGCGGGACTTCAAGGTAATATATAAGGGATAAGAGATGTTTACGCGCTTACTACTAGCGAGACTAGTAAGATTAACCCCGCCGGCGATAGTATTAATTCCCGCGGAGAGGGAATTAGTCTAATAGTATTATTAGGATTTAGCCCGCTATTATAACCTTACTCTAGAACTACGTCTTCACCTATATTAGGTATATCCTACGTAGGTGAAAGGTAATAGCCCGCTGGCTATATCTTGAAATTAGGTATATAAATATTTTCCTCCTGATACTTATAATAGCCGTTATGAAAGGCCTTAAATAATAGCTATTAATTTAGGTCGTCTTCTTCTAAACTAAAGAAAGTACGGAAGAAATCTTATTTAACGGCGAAGGAAGTTAAATAATACTTAGGAACGGTATTATAGGGATTTAAGTAGATATACTTAAGAAAAAGACTTCCTTCATCTACTTAAAAAGAACGCTCCCGCGGCCTACTATATTAATTAAAGATATCTAATCTATAGCTCTTATAATCCGAGGTTAATACCGGAGTAACTAGCTCCTTTTTAATATATAATATATTACTAAAGAGTTGATAGCTTATAAGTACTATTTAACGTATTTAGTCCGAATTAATCGCGTAGTACTTAGAAGGTAGGATATTTTATATATAATCCTTAATTATCTTAGTATCCGCTACCGTTTAATCGCGGTATAAATAACAGATTCGTTGATAGCTATTCTTAGACGCTAGTAACTAGAGCTCGTATTATTATTATAATTACCGCCCTTTATATAAAGCGCTCTACTTCGTCTTATTTCTCCGCGGCGATTAGCCGTCTATGATAGGGAAGTATTAAAGGGTAAAGAGCTAGAGCTAATAATATAATAACTATAAAGAGTAACTAGAAGGTAATACTTAATCCTTAAAAGTATATTTACTTATTTATACCTTTACCTTTATCTATCTATTATAGAGGATATTAAAATATTAAGATATAGAGCCTTTATACTTACCTAATAGTAGTTCCTTTAAAACTCTTACAGGAGGCTTAAGGTATTTCATATCTTTAAGAAAGGTATAGATAGATAGGATTATATACTCTATTAAGTAAGTATAGTCGAGGATCTATAATTATTAATTATTAATTATAACCGCTAGGAAGATATTACTAGCGAGTATTTTAATCTAAATATACGCGCGGTCTTCTAATAATTATAAGGGATAACAGCCTTATAGGATTATAACTATATTAGTATTAAGTCGTAGCTAGTCTACCTCCTTATCCCTAATAATATATATCTACGTATTCTTAATCTAATATAAGTAGCGGGTTATTTCCTTATATCATTTATTAGAGAATAATATAGTACGGAGATAAAGCTTATACCTCAAGATAATATAAATCTAGAAGTTACGTAAAGGTTCCTAGCTATAACGTTAATTATAGACCTGTAAACGGGATTAGGATATCTAAGCTCTCTAAGAACTTCTCCGGGAGTACTTCTAACCGTAGGAGGTATCTCTATATATTTTTCAAAAGCCTAGCGAGCTATTTCCGCCTTCTCATAGTATTATTATATAGGATAGAGATCTAAATTTAATAGATAATATCTCTATTATAATACTTCGTAGAGTTTATTATATATTACTATAGGACGTCCTTAACCTAGGACTTAAGGTCTAACTTCTATTAGCGAGTATCTCCTCTAAGGATAACTAACTCTCCTACCTCTAGAATAAAGATCTACGACCTACTATCTATTCTTATCCCCCGTAAAAAAATTCCGCGCCGCTTCTAGGTAGTATCTTCTATGTAGGTAGATTATAGGATACTCGGGATTAAAGTATAATAGTTCCCCTCTTAAATAGAGGCCTTAAGATATAGTAGACTAAGATATTAATATAGGAATATAGTTTTTAGGATCTAAGTATAAGTAATCCTCTAAACGGAAGAAGTTAAGTAATATTATAACGCTCTTCTTATTAAATTAGCGCGGGTTATAAGGAAGCTCTTTATAGTAGATTTTATTAAGGGGAATCTTAACTAAATTATAAAATATTTAGCTCTTCTCTTAAAAGATCTATAGGTTATTAGATAATAGGTTATCTATAGTAGAGTATATATTAGCTTTAGGATACCTTTTAATTAGGGGGTACTTATAAATGGCTATTAGTTAGATAATAACCTAAGTTATATATAGAGCTAATAGTATTTATAAGGGATATATAAAAGGCGTAGATATAATATTCTCTCTTCTTTAATCCCTTCCCTTCGCTATAATATAGTCCTTATTTTTCTAAATTATTTATCTTTTCTTATTTATCCTAGTAGCTTCTCTTTCTCTAAAGCTATTATAATCTTGATTCCTCTTATTCCTCCTCTCTAGTCTTAGGTATACTTTATTCTTATATCTATTCCGAGTTTCGCGTTTTAGGTTCTAGAAATAGCTACCCCTTAACCCGCTTTAGATATCCTTTAGTTTTGGATATCCTCGTCTAATATTGGCTCCTTTATTACTGGCCTAGTATTAGCTACCTATCTCTAGTAGAGATTCTAAAATCGAAGATAAAAGTATTATAAAATAAATTAGGTATTATTGGTTTTAGGATAAACCTATTTATTTTACTTATATATCATTAGTATTTTTAACCTTCTAAAGTAAAGATAGATATACCTCTAAGTTATACTATTATTGTAGGTAGTAGTATTATTCTCTTACTCTTTATATATTTTATAACCTATTCAACCTAGTCCCTTAAGCTCTATTAAACGCTAATACGGAAGTATTTCCTACTTCTTATACTTATAGGACGATACCGCTTCTTTAGGTTATAGACTATTATATAGGTATCTCTCTAGCTAGTCTATCTTATTACTAATATCTTCTATACTAGTTTTAGGGTATTAATTATAAAGGAAGTAAGTATTCAAGCGGGCTATTTATCGCTAATCAATATAATATTAGCCTACTTTGGATTTCACCTTAGCTTTATTTACGACTTATTAGGCGTCTTACTAGCTACGTATTATATCTTCTATGTATTTATAGGGATTATATCTATTCTTTTAGGATTACTCTATATCCTGATTTATATAACTAGTAAGCTGAGCTTTAACGTAGGCTAGTTATAACAGATATTTAGACTAATTATAAGCGCCGCTATATCTAATAAGAGTACTTTACTAATACTCTTCATAGGTAATTATATATATAGCCTTATTACTTATCCTGTTACCGCGCGTATTTTAACTACCGTTATATAAAGTCTTCCTTTATTATTACTAGGCGTTAGTAGTCGTCGTTATTTACGCCCTTTAAAAACATATCCCTTCTTAATTAAAACTTCCCTGTATTTACCTACTTACCTCTAGTTATATATTTATAATTATATTTATTTTAGAGGGTATTACTATTTTATATTAAAATATTATTATTAGTTAGGACTACTCGTAAGCCTTAATTATAAGATAGAATTACGCCGTCTAAATAACTATCTTCCCTAGTAGACCTTAGAAGGTTAAAGCCAGATAGTACCTTAATATATAGATTCTATTAATTAATCCTTTTACTTCCTTATAAAGCCATCCGTTTATTATTACCTTATAGAGAGATAGATACCTAGCCTCCCTCAAGCTCTTAATAGAGCTACGGAGCGGCGTTACGTAAAGACTTCTAGACTACGCTAATAATTATCAGGAAAATAATAAATTATAAGTGGAGTTATATAACGAATTTAAAAGGAGGGCCTTTAGCTTTACTAGGAATTATCTAAGTTAGCCTAAACTATCTAATTTCTAGATCGCGTTTATTAGTAGATCCTACAGCTTGATTACTCTAGGCGGCGAGTACGGTAAAGTAATTATAATTATTAGCGGCTTTAATATCATAGTATAACTACTATTATTAAAGGAGTTAATATAAGGATTTAATTATATTAAGGTATAAACGCGTAATATCCACTTAATATAATAATTATAAAATCTTAGTTAATCTACCTTTTACTCCTTTAACGCCGATATCCTCTAACTTTAATAAGTAATAAGTACCTAGTAAATAACCTACTTAATAGGGCGCTAAAGGAAGATACCTTAGATTATAACTATATAAGTAAACCTATATCCTTAGAATTAGGGAGCCTAAGGCTAATTAAGCCGTACTAGCTATTATATATCTCGATCTTCTTTATTAATACGTACTTAGATTTAGACCCTTAGTATTTAGGATAGTATTAACGCGTCGCCTATTATAACGGAGAGATAGACCTTCCTAGCTTATTATTACGATTCCACTTACTCCGAGGAGGATAGACCTATAATTAGTTCTCTTAAAGAGGAGTATTAAGGATATAGATAGGTAGGCTTCATTCTAAATAAGTCTAATATAAAGTATTATATTTAGTACTTAGGAGATATCTAGGATTATAATATAAGTTAAGTACGAAGCTCTTATCTACTAGAAATCACGCTCTTTATATAGATATAGGAAATTATACTAAGAATAATACTTAGTTTACTTAGCTTCCTAAGTAACCTAAGTACTACTTACTTAAGGTACTTAATACCCCTAAGCTATCTAAGCACTAGTTATACCTAGATATATACGTACCTAGGGTTCCTAGGATTATAGCTAGGCTACGCTTAATAATAAGTCCCCCTCTAATATTCTTTGTCCCGAAGAATCTAACTTCCTTTTATACTATATACTCTAATACCTAGAGTAAAAGGCCGTTCTATACTTTATTATTATATCCTATTAGAGACTATTAGTAAAGGTTTACTTAATATATATTCTTATAAGTCTTATATTCAGTTATATAAGATTTATATAGTTACTAGTAACTCTAATAAATATATTAAGTACGTTTATTAGGATATTCTATACGACCTATTACTATTAGATACGAGGCGATAGCGTTAACTAGAAGTATAACAAAATAAGCTAAAGTTAGAATTAAGGGAGGCGATAGCGAAATAGGAATAGCTATTAAAATAAATTGATTTTATAGAGGATACTTAGAAGATAATAGTTAATAATAAGCTATAGAATATTAAGGAGTTAAAGGTAGAAGAGGCTGTAGAGGCGTCTACCCTAGAGCCGATAATAGATATTAACTTAGAATAGATTATCTTTGCTAGAATTAATAACTAGTAGTTATTTACTTCCCTTACTCTTAACTTCTTTAGACCTAATAGAATTAACGTAGAAGTATTTAGTAATTTTAAAGGTATCCCCTAGGTTCCTAGATATTCTCTAATTCATTATAATCTTTCTATTTAATAAAGTAGTCTTAATCCTTTTATTTTAAGATCCTTTTAACTTTATATTCTTTAGTCTTAGCCTTAAACTTCTAATCTTCTTAAAGTAATATTTTAGAGTCGGCTGATTTTAATAAGGAGACATAGAATACTAGGTATACTCTAGTGTCAGGTAATAACTATAACTTATAGTTAATAGCTCCCCTTAATTACTTAATTAAAAATAGTCTAATTTTAATATAGTCTAGCTTCCTAATTAGTCTCTTACTTTTTAAATTCTTTATATAGAGATATACTTTATCCCCCTTCTTTAGCTAAGGATACATTTTTCTTTTCTTATTAACTCTAGTTTAAGTCTTTATATTAACCTCGCTAATTATTTACTATATATCGCTATATAGTCTTTTTATATTAAATACTAGTACTATTACCTTTTCTACCTATAAGCCCTCTCGTAATTCTAGGAAAAGGTTAGTATATTAAATATAATTTATAAAGAATAGTAATAGCCTCGTAGTATCTAATCTTTTATCATTAAATACTAGTTATATTATAGGAAGTAGTAAGACCTAATTATTCTACTTATAATTAATATAGTATCTTAGGTATACTTTTATTATCTAGTTTATACGTTCTATCTAACTATCCGTTTTAGGATAGTAGGCTATTAATATTCATAACTTAATTTTAATTACCGCGATTAATATCTTCTAATAATAAGATATAAAGAGCCTATCTCTATCTAATATAATAGATTTAAGTATACTATAATCCCTTATTAATTTATTAAGAAGTATAAACCCTAGCTAATCTACTTTATAGGTTTCCTTATACGGAATTATAATAGCGTACTTTATTAGCTTATTAATAATTACTATAATTAAGTTAAAGATATCTCTTATAACTAGATCTCTTAATTTAGGTAGCTTAATAATAAAGTCTATTATAATATCTTTCTATAGCGTATCTAGAATTAGCGTAAATTATATTTACTTATATTTAGCGTAGCGTGCAGATTCATTCTACTAATAATAAATATATTCCTTAATATATTTCTTAACGTACGCGCGCAGTTATAGCGCTATATATATTCGCTAGAGGAGTTCTACTATCTTAGATACTCCTAGATATCCTACTAAAGGATTATTATAATAATCCCGGATTACTTCTTTAATATAACTTTTAGGTAAGTATATCCTCCTCCTATATTAGATTAATTCTTATCTTAATTATTAATTACTTTATAACTAGTTTATTATAAACGTAGCCTTCCTTTAAGGTTAATATAACGTCTTAAACTATAACTCGTATAGTTATTACTAAACTCTATATTAATACTAGTAATCTATCCTTTTTTTATTTAAGAATTAGTTTCTCTATAATATCCTTAAATTCTATATAGTCTACTTACCTACTTAAGGCGTCTACTTAGCCATTTTCCTTTCTAGGGGTATATAGTATTCTAAATTTATATTATCCTAGTAATTTTAACTAATAGATTTACCTTTAATTTAACTCCTTAATTATTATAAAGTTAAGAAGGTTCTTATAATTTATAAAGATAGTAAGCTTAAAGTAGCTTTCTATATATATCCTCTAATATTATAAGGCGTAGATAATAGCTAAAAGTTCCTTATTATAAATATTATAATTCTACTTAGCTATTAATATCTTACGTAAGTAATATACTATTAGGTACTATTTCTTATCTTAAAGTTAATATAAATAAGCTCTAATTATAAGGTCTAAGGTATCTATTTTAATCCGCGCTAGTTTCCCGCTATAAAAGGTATAAAGTACTAGTAGATTTATATATACTTATTTAAGCTCTGTAAATACTCTCTCTTAATTAATATCCTATTAAAATCCGGTTTCCTTCTTTATAATATCTATAAGTAGGAGTATCTTTCTCGAATATCCCTTAATAAACTATTAATTAAAGTTAGTAAATCCTAAGAAACTTTAGACTAACTTAATATTATATAGTATAAGCTATTCTAGTATTACCTAAATCTTTTTAAGGCTTATTTAAATACCTATAATACTTATTATAAATCCTAGGAATTCTACTAATTCCTTATAGAATTCGCATTTTTCTAGTTTAAGAAGAAGCCTAGCTTATAATAGGTATAAAAGAACGTCCTATATATACTTAATATATTCTTCCTTATTTATAAAGTAAATTAATATATTACTAGGATAAGCTATTATTAATTAATTTAACTAAGCTTAAACTATATTATTAATAAGTACTTAATAGGTTATTAATACGTTAATAAGTCTAAATAGTATAACTAGGTACTTATAATATCTATAGTAAGTCCTAAATATAGTCTTCTATTCTTTACCTTCTTTTATCTAAATTAAGTTATAAGCTCCTTGTAAGTTAAGCTTTATAAATATCTTTATCCTAGAGAGTCTATCTTATAGCTCGCTAATATTTAATAAAGGATATTAATTCTTAATAATAATATTATTTAACTTTCAGTAGTTAATATATATAGCGCTAAGTTCTACTATAGATATAATGTAAAGTGGAAGGAATGCCTATATAGTAATTAGGTACTAGAACTACTTAATTAAAGAGCTTAGTAGGTTGTTAACAGAGAGGCTTTATAGCCTTTAAACCCTACTATTCGTTAATAGCGCGTGGCGGCTATAGTACAGGAGCTATAAATAAACTATAAGTACGAGTATAATAATAAGTTTATTAAACTTAAAGGATCACGCCGCGGCAAGATCTATAAGATATATAGTACGAGATATTATAAGTATATATTATCTTATAAACGTTATTATATACTAGCCTACGAAGACTATCGACGTTATAGACTATAGGCTCTCGGGTCTATTATTATTAAGGAAATAGTCCCGTTAAATTAGGTATCCTCTAGATAAAGTATTCTTCACGTAATCTCTTTAATAGTATTAAGGCCCTTAAAAAATACTATAAACGGTTATATAATAATAAATTTAGGAATAATAATAGATATTTAGACTGAAGTCTTTAGGTATTAAGAGTTATGCGTTATTATAATATTATAGAATAAAGTAGGTATTTTTTTTAATCTACTCTTTATAAAGCTAGTTATAACTGGGCGGGTAAGCTTATATAGTAGTAAGTAGGTGGAGTAAAAATCTATATAACTAATTTCTTTAAATACCTCTAGTTACCTTCTTCCTATCTTTTAATCTTAGTTATAATATCTTTAACCTCTAATACCTAAAATATATTATCTTAAATCTTAAGAGTATATTAAATTTAAATGCTTTTATAGAACCTGAAAGAGCTTACTAGTAAGATATATAATATAAAGGATTAAATTTAGAATAAATCTAATAGAATTCTAGGCTACTATAAACTTATCTTAGAGGAGGAATAGGAATCTAAGTCTAAGGGCCCCTTTATTAATTATAAGGGCTATATCGTTTATAAAGGTAGTATAATTAAAGATAAAGAAGGTAATACTTTAGGAGAAGTTACGGAAGGTAATACTAAAAAGCTTAGACGCGCGGTTAATAAGGATAAAGATATTATTAATAAATATAATAATGTTAAAGGATACGCTGAATTATATAAAGAGTCTAAAGAGGAGATTACTAACCTAGTAGGCTTTAGATAGTAAAATCGTGAATAAAGCTAGGAATTTTATTAATAAATATAGTACTATCTTTAACTAGGTTAAAGAGGGAGATATTAAGAGACTTATTAGAAAGAACGTTAATAGCTAGGATTAGATCTAGAGTAATATTAGAAAGGTTATTAAATAAGCCGGCTTAGTACCTAGTAGCCCTAAAAAACCCGAAGGTCTATTTACTAGCTTTAAGAAACTCGTTATCGTTAGTAAAGGTTTTATTACTAAATCCTTTATTTTTATTTTAGTATTAGATAAGTTTTTGGCTTTAACTTATATATTTCCATTATCTTATATTAAAGGTAATATTTTCTACCCTTCCTCTTCGCCTATTAATTAGTTATTAGTACTTTTTATACTTATTATAGCCTAGACTGATTAAGGTTAAGATTATTAAATAAGGAACTTACTATAAAAAGCGTTTTAATAATAGGTAAATTCCGGTTTATTAATATATTTATATATTAATATTATCTATTATAGTAATAAGGATATTTATAAAATATAAGGTAGATTATAATAAGATCTATAAATAATTAAGGTAATTAAGTAAGCTTTAAAGTAATTAAGATTTTAGATTTTATAATACCTTAATAAGATTAATATTTAAGAATTAGGTTAGCCTAACTTTTTTCTTTCCCTTAATTTAATATATTATTATTAAATTAAATATTTCTTATTAATATTACTACTATTATAAGAGTCTTAGCGCTACTTAAGTTATCCTATCTCTATATAATATTAAGCGGATTTTACTCCTCTAAAATTAATATCTTAATTTTATTTAATATAATATAATATTTATTATTATTTAAATCCTCTTTTATAACTTTATCCTCCTCTCTCTTATATAAAACCTTTATATCTTATTCCTCCTTCCTCTTATTACCGGCCTTACTTATCTCCCCTTAATAGTAATTAATATCCCTTATAATAGTACTATTAATACGCGATATTTTTTATAGAATAAGAAAGCCTATTATATTATCTTATTTAATATTATTTATTTTAACTTCTAGGTATATCTATTACCTAAGTCCTACCTTAATTATACGCTCTTCGCTAGTAAAGGCTTTATAAACCTAGAACGGGGTAGGCTTATTAAGATTATTAGAGGCGCGGGAGATTATACAGGGTAAATAAAATCTAAACTTTCTAAGGGGAATAAAGAGCCTATAGATAGTCTATATAAATATTAGGGTTAATAAGGGTTTAAGGGGTAAGGAGTAGAATAAAGGAATAGGAGGGGGGAATAATTAAGTAAATAATTATATATTAAATAATAATATTAAAAATTTTAATAAGATACCTTATATCCACGTATTCTTAACCTTTATAAGTAATTTAGCGTAAGAATTTATAACTTATATAAAGATAAAAGATTACTAAAACTCCTATAAAGTTAAAGAAATTAATAAAGAAGGCTTATTACTATTCTTTAATCTAATAGATACGTTTATATATAGTAAAGATAATAGGAAGTTAGTAGAATATAAAGATAAAGACGCTAATAAAGATAAATTAATAAATAGGAATAACATTATTATAAGTAAAGTTATATTAAGGATATATAACTTTATACTAGGCGAAGATAAATATATTAAGGAGTATATTAATAGTTAATTAAAATAAGTTATCCTTTATTTTAAGGTAGAATTAATTATTTAGGTTATTAATATAATTTAGCTTATTAAAGGTTATCTAAGGGATATTTACTCCTAGGTAAAGATATTATTAATAATAAAGTACGTAAGGATATTATTACTATTAAGTATATTAAGAGTATTAATAATAAAAAGCTAATAAGGATTTATTAGTATAATACTTTATTAAGTAATAAATAGAGTTAAGTAATATATTATAATAATAATTATAAAGATTAAGAAGCTCTCCTAGTTAATATATTTATAATCCTTAGCCTAGCGTAAAGTAATTTTATATATATATTTAATTAAAGCTTTATAAAGTACGCTTATAATTATTTTATAATCTTAAATAATATTAAATTAATATATTATAGCCTTACTTATATTACTTAACTACCCTAGCCTACTATTATAAGTATATTAAATTAAGTATAATAAAAGGAATAGGAATAAATAACCTAGGCTATTATTTATCTTAAACTTAATAATTATAATTTTTTATAACTTCTTTAAAATATTTTTATCCGCGAACTTACCCTTAATAATTAAGGTAAAGAAAATAGGATCTATTAATATAATATAAGATCCTACTATTAGAGTATAAATAAATATTATATTTAAGATAAGAGCTTAAATTAAAAGAGCTGTAATAGTTTATATAATATATATATTAAGTCTTAAAAGGTATATAAGACTTCTCTATTCTAATTTTAAATACTAGCTAGGAAGTTATATATTAATAAGGACTAATTATATATTAAAGATAAGGTAAGTAAAGTAGAAAGTAATAGCTTTAAGAGTCTCTTTATTATTAAAAGTATATTTAAGTAGTCTTATAAGGTTTATAATATATAGGGAGATAATAATCTTAATAATTAAGGATATAATTATTTAATATTATTAATAAGGTAGCTAGGATTATACGGGGCCTTTATAATATTATAAATATAATTAAGAGTCTTTATATATACTTCTCTAAGATAGAACTTTTCTTTTAAGAGATACAATATAAGGCTAAATATTAATAAAAGTCCTCCTATTATAATTATAATCTTATTACAATTATTTATCTTAAGTTTAAGAATCTTAAAGGTATAGAATATAATAATATAAAGATTAATTATATTTTAATATTATTAAGTATAAGTATATAAGATTAAGTATATTAAGTATTTAAGTTTATAAAGAGTTAAGCTAAGTAATTATATAAGTCTTAACCTAATTAATTATATAACTTAAGGTAGCTTAATACCTAGGAGTCCTTTAAGAACGCTCTTTTTATTCATCTTATATAATAAATATAATAGTAAGCCGCGTAGCTAAGGCTAAGTATAATTATTAAGGCGATAATATAAAGAGTAAAGGAAAGGATAGCTAATATTATATATTAAGCTACTTAAGTCTAAGAGCGTTATATAGCGCGCTTAATAAACCGCGAATAAGTAATCTAATAATTATAATAAGAGCCCGTATATTAATTATAAAGTAAAGAGCCTAGGCTACAGCGGCGCTCTTAATAAGAGATCGGGATACCGAGGGAAATTAGAGAATTAGGGCGGCTCAGGATACGGCGTTTAGTACTTCAGGCACCTACCAGGGGGCGTAGGGGAGCGAGAGGTAATCTAAATAGTATTCGAGACGCTTTCTCTAGTATAATACTTCGTATTATTATTTTATTACATTTCATTCTATATACGCAAAGTATAAGCTTATATATATATTACTACTTCTTCCTCCTAGAATACCCCCTCCTCCCCTTTATAACCTTAATCGGCGCTACCTTCCTACTCCTTTATATAGTCTTCCTCCCCCTCTTCCGCCCCCTCTTTATATCCCTCTTATTAGTATAGTAGTAACACTCTCTTATTATAATTAACTATCCTATAATTATATAACTACTCGCGATCTATATAAGTATAAATATCTTGATCCTAATTATTAATATAATATTTATACTCGCCTCCGCGCCCTTAATTATAGTCTTAAAGATTAGGAATATAGCTATAATAATAATAGAAATAGCGGTAGTAAAAAGGATAAATAGGAAAGTTAGGATAATAATTAAGATAATACTTTAATAGCTAAAGATAAAAAGGGGAATAAAAAAGATAAAAAGGAAGGTTAAATAGGCGTTAATAAGAAAGAGGGCGAATATGTAATAAGAGGCGAGGCGAATAAGCTTAAGAGTAAAGATAATATTAGCGGGGAGGATAACTATAAGAATATAAGGATTAATAAATAGTATTAAGGAAGAGTAAGATATAAGGATAAAGATTATTTAATAAAAAGAAGAGATATACTTATTATCTTAAATAATAATTTTAAGAGGATAATCTTAATAGGATTAAATTAATATAATATCTTTAATATTAAATAATTATTAATCTCCTTTCTATATCCCTTATAATAATTTTATAACCTAACCTAATAAAAATTATATAGGCCTAATATCTTAATAATAGAGTTAATTAATTAGGCCCGCGGTACGACCTAAGGGATAATATAACTAAGGCTAAACTTTAGGAAATAAATAAAGCTAGTAATATAATAATAATTAATAGAGATATTATTAACTTTAATAAGTATAGTAAAAATAAGAGAGATTAAAAAGAGTAATAAGATAAGAAGGGAGAAAGTAAGGCGAGTATAAATTATAACTTTAATAGTAAATTTAAAAGGGGGCTTATAAGGTATTAGAGTAAATTAGTTTTCTCTATTTAAAGAGATATTAGAGCGTGTAATTTAATATAGATAATAGGTTAAGAGAATTCTTAGGAGAGCTATTAAGGTTTAAAGGGAGGTAAAATTAATTAGGATATCCCTAATAAGTAAAAAGGTAAAGGTAATAAAAAATAGCTAAATAAGGAATAATTACTTAAATAAGTTAAGAGATAAAGAGAATAGAGAAATCTAAAAGATTTAAATACTTAATAGGATAAACTTAACGGGTTTTTAATACTCTAAAATACCTTACGCTTAGTAGTCATATTAAAGAGATATATTATATATTAAAAAAAGAATAGGAAAGATAATTATAAAATAACCGCGATAGCTACTAAGTATAGTTAAAATAAATAGGAATAGTTAGGTTAGGAAGCTTAATAATATATTATCACGAGTCTATTTCTATTTTCCTATCCTAAGCCGTTCTCGCTATACTATATAGAGTAAAGCTAATAGTTAGTAATTAAAGAGCGCTAGTCTTCCTACTAAGAACGCATCTTATAAGATAGACATATACCTCTAATTTTAGGGAATAATTTATAGAATAAAAGACTAAAATTTAAGAGGGATCTTTAATAATAATATCTCTTATTAAGAAAATCTACCTTAGCCTTCTTACTATCTTTCTTATAATCTTATAACTTCATCTTTATTATTTATCTTAAGAAGTTATCCCGCTTTATTTAAAATATTCTTATTAGCTCTCCCTCTTAATCTCTTTATTCTTATAAAGGTTAATACTTAATCTTCTTTAATTATAACCTCTACTTCCGTATCCCTTAATCCTTTTAATATCTTCCTTTCTAATATAAACTCCGCTGGCTTATTTATTCCTAATTTTAATAGTAATCTCCTTCTTACGGGCTTTAATATTTCCTATATAAGCTCCTTAATTATTAGTATATAAATTAGCTTTACCTTTATCCTAGCCTTTACCTTTATTATTATTAATAGCTTAATCCTATCTAATAATACCTTTACGCGGAGCTCCTTTACCTCTATTTAAATCTCCCTCCTTTAAGGTACTAGAGGCGCCTCTATTATTACTTCTAATAATAAGAATATCTCTAACTCTATAAATTTTAGTATATCTATTAGTACTACCTTAATAAATACTTAAGCTTATAATAATTATCCTAAATTCTACTCCCGCTCCTATAATAATATTACCTTTATTACTACCTATAATTTACCCTTTATTAATCCTAATAATATAGCCGCTAATTAATAGCTACCCGTATTAAACTAGCTTAATAATAGTATCTATATATTATAGGGCTAAACCTATTATAACTCTATTATTAATATAATATCTTATTACTATACCTCCTATAACCTACTTAATATAGGTACTATATAGGAGTATTTTATAAATATTACCTCTTAGATATAAGTTTACTCCTATAATAATATTATCTTCTTTATTAATAATAGTAACTTTATTAGTGTTAATAATTATACTACGCCTCTTAAAGCTAGTAGCCTCTTCTAATATACTTATATCTTATCTTAAGTCCTTATATATATCTCCTCCTAGCTAACCCTTAGCTCTATAATCCTTATATAAAAACGCGTTATTATCTTTATAAATTATAATACTAATTAGACTAAGATACTATATATCCTTAATAAATTCTTATAAATATATGAATCCCCCTTTTTACCTATAAATAATAGCTTCCTATACTCGTAGTAAAGGCCCCTAGGAATTAACTACGAGTAGGTAGAATAATAGATATATATAGTAAACTATAATCTTAATATTAAGATCTTATTAATAGGAATAAGTCTTCTAATACTAACTATACCTTTAATTAATAAAATAAATATAGTAAACGGGATAGGTAATTTAGGGTTAATAATAAATAACTATATAGGTATTAGTCTTTACCCCTAGGTTTTCCTTCTTTTAAAGATTGTTAGAAAGTTAATAAGAAACTTTCTAATTATAATAATATAGCCCTAGCCCTTTAACTTCCTCCTTATAAACTTTTATAATAATAGTAGCTATCCTAGCTCTATCTTTAAAATCGCGGCTTAATATAATAATATTACCTATAATTATACTTATTATAATTTAATATTAATAGTAGTTATTTTAGAATTAGGCCTACTACCCTTAAGCCTATTAATAGGCGTAGTAGGATTTACAGGGATTCTTTTAATATAATTTAATTTATTCTTTATTATTAATAGGCTAGTAGTATTATAATATATATATATAGATAGATTATAAGAAGTATTATATAATATTAAATTACTTATAAAAGTTATAAATTAATACTTATTTTTAAAATTATTTTAGCTAGTCTCCTTACCTTAATTAAGGGTATAAGTTAGAAGAAAACTATAAAAACCGCTATATTATAATATTAATAATAATATAGGACTATTATAAGTATAAAGCGCTTAATATATAAATAATTAAAGAGAAAATAATACCTATATTATATTATTATATATAATACCTCTTATACCCCCGTTTAAGACTTAGACCTTAGCCTTAATCTCTCTTATAAAATCCTCCTCCCGAAGTATCTCCTTCTTTAAGCCAGTAGTAATCCTATTTTTTATTACTAGTATCTTCTCCGGGTCTTTAGCGTAGTCATCCGAATTATTAATTATAAACGCCGTATCCTAGGTATTAGCCTTAACGATAAGTAACTTTAATATATTATCCTAAGTAATAAATATATTCTCTAAGTTATTTCTTCTTCTTCTTCTTCTTTATTATCTTCTTTATCTTCTTCTATTATCTTCTTCGTTGGAGGAGGGATACTCCTTAGAGTTAGGATCTTATCTATTTAATAGTAAGTAGCGGCGTAGAGAATAATAAATATAGGTCTATCTTTATTTAATAGAGAGATTAGATCTTATTTAGATACTATATAATTACTTAGGCCTTCTTTAATTTTAAGGTTAAATATAATAGTAAAAACTAGCGAGATAAGAGTTAAGGTTTTAAAAGCTAAGGTTAAATAAATATCTCCATTTAAATAAGAAAGCTCTAAAGATATATTACTAATAGAATTAATATTAATAATTAATATTACCTTATCCTTTATTATATTATTTATAAAATAGTAGATAACTTATAAAGATAAATATAAAAGATTACTTAGCTCTAGTTAAAGGGCTTCCTATTAAATAGGATAATATAATAGTTTTAGATAACCTAATATATATTCCACGTTAAATATATTCTATTAAGCTAGAATAACTAGATATAGATTAGGTAATATATATAGTACTATTCGCGTTATAGGAATAGACTTCCATTCTAATAGTACTACCCTAAGTCTAGATATAGAGATGCCTACCTTTATATAGAATGAGCGAATCGGTGTCTAACTACGGAGCATCGGGAAGGCCTTCAAGTACGATATTCAGGCCCTGCATGTAGGATAGATATCCCGCTCGTTAGGTAAGTCCCAGTGACTCTCCTAGTCTCTAGGACTTCTAAATAGCTTGCGGGATTCCAAGACGCTATAGGGTATTATAATCGAATCTACTATAGGTATTTACACGCTTTTCAGCGAGTGCTGTAAATCGAGACACTTCCTTCTCCGTCTCAGGTATAGATACCGAGGCTAAGGCCGAGGGAAAGAGATTTTAACATAGCTAGTATTCAAATTGGATTTAGAACTATAATTCTTACTATATGATAAGTAGTTAAGATTAAAAAGATCTAGCTCCTATAAGACTTAACCGTCCTAAGTGTCTACTACAGCTACGGCTAATTAGTAGTTATCCCCGCGGCTTATAACCTCTTTAACCGTAGGTCGGAGTAAGATCGTCTATAATTTATTAACTTATAGCCTACGAAAACATTTATTCCTATAGCTTATATACTTAAATTACGCCGTATATAAACCTTTTATATTACTAAGCGGAGGATACGCTTTAATAAGACTAGTAGAGACTAGGCTATTCAGCTTTAACGGACGTAGTAGGTTAGTATATAATTCCAGACTAAGCTTAGAGGTACTCCTCACCCCTAAAAGATATCTGTCCTCTCGGAGACGATCGAGATATCGACGACAGAAGGGTAGCGTTCTAAAATTCTTCGTGATAGTATTTAGTACTAATTTAGCCGACGATAAACGCAGGGGGACATTCGGTATATCCGCGACTTTTACATAGTAGGAAGTCTTTAGCTACAGGAAATCAGCAGCCGAAAATTATTTTAGGGGACGTATATCGAAAACCAACGTCCTCCCTGATAAAGCCCTTGCTAGTAGTACTAAATATCTCGATGGTATAGATCTTACCTTCCTCTATCTTAGTCTAGTCTTGATTTCTGATAATAGGAACTATTTTTCCCCCGTAGATATTATACTAGTCGATGTTATACCTATTCAGGTTACGAATATATTTAATTAGTATAGTATTACTATTCAGCTTAACTTCTTAACTCTTTATAACTTCTTAGATAGCGGAGCCTATATCGCTTATACGAATATTAATGCCTGTTATTTATAAGAATATTAGTAACTGCTTTTATATCCGTTTAAGAGCGCTTGATACTAAATACTTACTCGTATACTAGTATTCGTAGCATCTTTAACGGCTATTAGCAGATTATCGTATCGTGGCTTAAAGGCTATAGTAAAAGCGCTATCGATAATTCATTTATTAATATAAACGTTAACATCGACCTTTATCACGTCTTCTTACTGCAGAACCGTTATATCTCTAGTGTTAAGGGTGTAATGTAAAGCATAGCTATTAATACTAAGCCTAGTAGGAAAATCTATACCGGCCTTTATACTATTACCCTCCTTAAGGCCCTAATAGCCTACTAAGGCACGTATACTATCTTTAATACTATTAGCGATCTCTATCAGGGTCTAACTAGGCCTAATATATTGCTACGTCTACTACCGCACTTAACGATAAACCTTAGCGCCCTAATAGTAGTCAGCTAGGAAATTATTATTCATGCGGTCGAGGAGGCGCTTTTCTTTATTCGTGGTTTAAAAGGCGTTTTCGTCTGTATACTTAACGATCTCTCCTATAGGATAGGAGGCGTTAGGGAATAGGTCCGTAACTAGGACCCGCGGTTAGTTACTTTACGATTTTATGATAGGAGTTACTTTCTTCCTCTTCAGCTTCCTCTTTTTCTTCGATTTGACTAGGCGTACGCTTAGAGGAAAGATATACGATTCGTAAGGATTAGATTAGGCTACCTAATATTACCTCGTAGTTAGTAATAATAGCTATATCCACGTTCTCGTCCTTAGAGTCCGCAAGATTTAGGTCGTCTATTATAAGATTCCAGGAAGGTCCCTATAAAAAATATAATCACTGGAAGGTAAGCGAGATACGTTCTACTAGCTTGTCGCCAATTAGAGCAGTGAGAAGAGAGGTAACAGGCAGGGAACAGAACATGAATTTCAGCAGGTAGATATAGCATACCGGGCGCGGTTTACCGCGGAATCCCTTCTCACGGTAGCGCTTCTAACCTAACCCTAAATCTCACCTACGCTAACCTTCTTATCCGTAACCAATCGAAATCAATGTGCTAGACCTACTTAATCTAGAAGGGTAATTAAGTCGTAATAGGGTTAGGTAAATTCAGCCTACCTAATCGTAGTTAACTCGACTATCTTAAAACCCTCGCATTAGAACTTTCTTATTATAATATATCTAAAGCGTGAATGACTTTATCGTCTTATACTATAAAATAAATTACCTTTACTAGAACTACTTCAATATGAATTACCCTTCGCGAGTAGATGATACCCTAGCTTATAAGGGATAGAACTAAAATCCACTGACTTTCGCCGCTGATACGACTACTCGATAGGATCTGAACGGTATATCTAACTCTAGAGTATATTAAGGTTATCTAGACGATACTACTTCTCTTCAAATCGATACTAATATAGTACAGGAAAGCGAGATATTAAAAGCTAACCAGGTTAGCTAGCGAAATACTTATATAGACGAAGTTACGTTAATATCTAGAAGTATAAAATTAAATCCTTATCCTTATATAAGGAGCTATCTAATCTAATATCTATATCCTTAACTATCGCTGCAAACGGCAAACGATTTAATAAAAGACTAGGAAAGATTACTATAAGTATAAAGTACGCGGTTATTAAATATAGCTAATTTATTAGCCTAGGCTTCATAATTATTATTACCTATATTAATCCGTGAGTAATCCTCTTCACTTATATATAGCTTTTGAACTAAGGATAATCCTATCCTCTTCTAGTAGTAATTACTCTATTGATATAAGTAGACCTTAATCTCTCTAGGCTCCTGCGGGAAATGCCCCTAATCTTTCCCTCCTTTCTAAACGAATAGGTCTCGGCGGGTACCGAGTTTCGCTTCCGACTCCTCTTTATTATTCTAATATCTAACTTCTTCGCTATCTTCCTATAGAGCCTCTATATTAAGCTCGGAACTATTATAAGTCTTAATCTCGCCGAGAATTATTAAGTCTATCTTCCGAAATAGCTAAATTATTTCCTCTACGCTCTTATCGAAGCTACGATCATCGTAATAGATATTATAAAGATTAGCTAGCTTTACTATCTCCCTCTTAACGTCCAGATAACTAAAATTCATATGAAAAGGTCATCGGCTCCGTAATTACACTGAATTTACTTCTTAAGGTACCTCTTATTACTGGCTATACTATTACAATCATCGATATCTTATTAATACTTATTTTCTATCGTCCCGAGGAATTAATAAAGGGCCTTCGAGTTTTCGAAGGGTTTATGGCGCTACTAGTACTTAGCGTTATAATTTGTTTCTATATACAGCTTTCATATATTAGAGACACGTTAGTAGGGGATATTTTCTAAGGGTATATCCTATTATCAGCAATCATCTAATCTAATAGGTAGGTCATCCTTTCTAAACTTAGAAGATGGCGCTAACATGAGACGTATAAAAGGCTATACGTAAGCTGCGGCATTCTAGGTACTACCGTTATACCTTATAGCCTCTATCTAGGTAGCGGAGTTATATAAGGCCGTCTACACGATTTTAATAAGAAGGCTGCAGATCGGGCGAATTAGATAGTAGGAACGGCCTCCGTCTTTAATAAGTTAGAAGAATTCCGTAAACACTAGCTATTACTTATAGCTATCAACTACTACCTATCCTATTCTATAGTTAAACTTATCGTCTACCTCTTTATATTCGCGCTCTTTATTAATTCCGCTATCTTAATTATCGCCGGAGCTACTCTATCTAATAACTAGGCGTCCTAGTCCGCTAATCTCTTTAGTATCCACGATCTCCTATTAACATCTCTAGCTCCGGTTACCGGTATCCTATTCGCTCTAGCCTTACTCTTTTCTAGGACTTCTACCGGAATCGTCTGCACGATAGCGGGCTAAATAGTCTCCGAAGGCGTACTGAACTAGAAACTCTCTCTATAGCTTCGCCGGCTTATTACTCAGTCTATTTCCATCGTACCAGCTATAATCATTGCCGCGGCCGAAGGTAGGGACGGCCTTACGGTAGTACTCAACGGTATATAGATCGCGTTAAGTATTACACTCCCTTTCGTTTCCGCCCCCTTAATATACTTCACCTGTCGGGATCGTTATATAACAGTCTCAAACCCTGATAATAAAGATCGTGACTATTAGGCTCGAATGCGTAACAGCTAGTATACTACTACATTCGGTATCCTTATTCAGTTAGTTATCGCTATTATAAACGTAACTCTTTTAGTACTTCGTAGGACTAGGAAAGGCCTAAATAATCTAACTTGCTAGTATTTTTACTTAGGTATATTTCCTAATAATATTATTAATGTCCGTCTAGACTAAATTAGACTGATAATCTTAGAGTCTTAATAACTATAAAGTAAATGGCTTCTTCAGTCTATCTTCAGATCAGATGTAAGTCCTTCGCGAGACAGCGTATTAGATATTTAGGTAGGGAATCAGCTTATCCAGGTTACGTAGTACTTTTCAGAAGTTAATTATAAGGCGGGGAATTAACTTCCCCGCTTACTATGTTTATCAGTAGTGAAGTAACAGATAATTAAAACATTAAATAGAAGCTAGCTTCGAAGATTCACTTATAATCTACGTGTTATCGCGTTAAAGTGCAAGAAGGCCTTTAAGGATCTAGGTACCTAAAGGCCTTATCTAAGTATGCTATCAAAACCGTCTATAATTAGTAACTCCTCCTAAGCCTTATCCTCGTCCTCCTCCTTCTCCGCTCCGCTGCTACTGCGTATGGATTTTTTTCTCCTTCAGCTATTCTACCTTAGAAGGGCGCTAAGGCAAATAATAGCTCCAGTCCTAGCTGTAGTATACACCCAAAGTAGTCTATACCTCAAGGCGTAGTCCATATTACTAGACATAGCGTATAGTTAAATCTATACATTAATCTAAATAGCTCTTTTAAGAAAAGCCCTTTTAACTAACTCCTTTATTTAAATACTTCTAGAGACTTGCCCTTTTAAAATATTCCTGACCTAGCTATCTTTTTTAAAATACTCCTTACGCTATCTTCTATTCTAAACCTAATACTAAAGAGGGTTAGGACTACTCTCGCTAATATTACTTACCGCTCCTTCCTTAGCAGTATATCTTAGAGGCTAGGTTCGCGGTCGTTTTATATAAGGCTGCTCCTAAACTCGAAGAGAGGGAAGCCTAGCTTCTTCAGATCGCTTCTATTTTCGAGGAAGAGGATATAATTTCTGGAGAGGAATTAGATCTTATATAGTCTGGATCAGGTCAGCGGTACTACATCTAATAGGAGACATATAAGGAGTATACATATCTAGCAGCAGGGATATAGGTTATTAAAGACGGGTAAGGTGCTTATACTTTATTTTAGTAATCAGATAGCTTTAGCGATTACTGTAATACTTATAAGCGTAGGCTCTTACGAATAGCTCGCTATAAGTGAATGTCTAGAGGCCGCTTCCCTATGGATCGTTACCTCGTATACGGAGAGTAGAATATAAGCACTCTACCTCGATTATTCAGCGCTCGAGATTGCAGCCCGTTCTTCATAGAGGTTAAGTCTAGCTATCACTCTGCCGTGTCTTTCATAATCGTGCCGCTATAGTGTATACTATAGGGCGTAGTTCACACCACTAGCCATAGTGCACACTTAAAGTAGAGTATACTAGGTGGCGTAGCTTATACTACTAGGTACGGTACATACCCAAAGTAGTCCGTACTACGGGGCGTGATTTATACTACAATTAGTGGCTTAGATCATTGTTAGTTATATACTACATACTTCCTGAATATCTATACCTTTTAGAGGTATACACGAGGCGTACGTCACATCAAAAGGTTGTTCACCGTCAGCGTACTATCCTTGGATTACTAGCTACTCCTTTTAGCTATAATTCGCTTGTTCGCAGTCCTAGTAACTATTAAAGCTCTATCGCCTACCCTTTACTATGTTCTACGTCATCCGAGACTTTTCATTCTTTATCTTTACCTCTTGATGCCGCCGCAGCGCTTCCTGCTTAACTAGACTCGCCCCGTGTACGCAGAAATCTAGGAACTCTACGAATGAACCGCTAGGCCTACTGAAGCTATTATATTCGGAGCTTATAATTATAATAGGGGGTAGAGTAGTCTTTATAAATAAGGTGTAGTTCTATAAAGTAATCGTCGGAGGATATATAGGCTTTAAGATATCTTGTACTATATGGCACAGTAATATCGGGAAGGATGATGGTAAATACTTGATAAGCTTCGTACTTTATCCTAAAGTTTAGGAAAGCGTAGATTACAGCCTGTTATACGTTAAGTTATAATTACTATATACTTTATTACTAAATCATGTCTCCGTATTATTAATGATTTTCCATCCTAATAATTCTACTAAACTTTACTCTCTCTATTTAGATGCAGCCCTACCATTGCCCCCGCTTAGGCTACTAGGCTCGATATATTAGGCATGCTAGGCGGACTCAGGCCTAGATTATCTTATCTGAATATTACTATTCTATCTACTACGAAGTCTTCGTAGATTAAGACTCTATCTACTAGTTATAGCTAATATAGTACATTTACTTGAAAAAAGTTGCTGTCAACTATCTAAAGGCCCGAAAAATAGCGGTAATTATATACTAATAAGCTACGACTAGGTTAATAGAAGGAGTATACATGGCTCTATCCCGCCGATAATATAGCCTTACTACTTATATCCTCTTAATTACCGATCTTATAGTAGTTACTCTTTCAAGCTATTAATCGTCTTTAACAGGTAGAAAGTATCAGCGAACTCCAAGTCAAGTAGGAAGATAGCGTTATTACACGGTACCTCTCAGACCCCTTACACAATATGGACCCTAACACGTGAGGACCATTTCCTAAAAACGGTCTAAGAAGTACAAAATATATCCGTACAAGTACTAGGGGAGGCTCGTCCTCATGATCAAGAGAGTGGCCGGGCATGCTACGGCGACTACGTTCTCCCTTATAATGTTGAATCCTAGCTGGCATAAGATCTCGCCTTCATCGCCGCTTATAAGGAAGGTGTGCACGCAGTTTCCGTAGTAACAGTCGAAAAGGCGGCCACGGAGTAAGGGCTTATATTCACTATTACCAGCAATTCGGGTGTTAAACCATCAGTCAGGGATAGTCTTCTCGGAATAGGAAGATGTTTAGAGCGTTATGCTCAAAAGGGTAATATAGCTACAATATTAGGAGAATATTTACTGAGATGCTACGCTCATATTAGAAATACCACGCTCGGAGTATAGAGAACTTCTTTTCCGCTCTATAGTATAATTATGCGAAGCTCGCATCATTAGTCAATTCAAATACAAAGACTAGATAACTCCGGCGTACCATAACAGAAAACGGCGCCCTATACACGAAGATTTAGAGTATATATTCAATCGGTATCTATCGAACCAAAATAAGTACCCGGACCAAATCAAATCATAAGCGTCTAGGTTACGGGCCTTCATAGACTTCATAATCTAAGTCAATCAGCACGATTCCACCATAACCTTCTAGACTCGACTAGAAGCTCTACAGCTAGCTAGCACTATTTACAACGTTCGACAACCTCTCGAACAAGCCCTCAAGCAAGCAGGCATAGAATTAGACGTGACCAGTGTAAAAGCGATCAGGGCATTCGATAAAGTAGCTAACTACTGGCATATCAGTAAGCGGCTTTCGCACTTGGCGGCAAGCAGCAAGTTCCGTTACCTTTTCCCGTCATCCCGTTTCAGGTTCTTGACTAAATGTGCCCCTCACGTAGTACTAAGACGAGCGCGATTCGTGCACGCTGAGGTCCAGATCGTTACCTTCCATCGACTGGAGTGGACTCGCCCCCTACCCAGGGTGATAGGGACTACCAAGGCGGCATGCTACCTTTGCAACCTCTTCCTTTCACTCCATCCACAGTACACAATATTAGCAACTCATAGCACAATTTTCGATGCTTGGAGCATTCCAGATGTCTTGCCATATTCCGTGGAGGACAGGAGAGAGCTGAGGGCCATACTTCAGAGCATGCAAGCAGCGTTGGAAGCACGAGCCAGAAAAGAGAATCACGGGTTCCTGCAATTCCCAGTCCAGAGCGGTATCTACCATGTTCCGAGTCTTCCTAGTCTAGCAGGGACAGTCATCGGTCCTGCTCCTTTGGTTGAGTTCGGGAGTAATTCCACTGTCCGATCGATCACAAAAAGTCAAAACGCCGCTGCCGGATTCACAGCGGAATCTAACGGGGAAGCTGCTGCTATGTCCATGTCAGATCGCGATGCGGTCTCAGCGCTGGCAGCTACCAGTCAAAGGCCTTACGGGCATCGTGCAGCTGCCAAGGAAAAGTATAGTAAGGACAAGGAGGTCAGACTAATCAAGGTTGTCAGAGAATCCCATCCAGGTCGCCAACCTCAATGGGAAGCCGGATTGAAGGCAGGCACAGAACACCCCAAGATCTCTGCGCGTGAAGGGCCTTTCAACAGAAGATATGACAGCGAGAGCAAGCGACCGCAGACGAGCTACACCTCTTCGGCTTATATTAAACGGCCTTTTTTGCGCGGGCAACACGCTGGAACAGAGGTCAAGAGCTTACAGCACAGTGATGCAGATAACGGCCGTACAAGCAGCACGTATCGTTCAAAAAGCCCATTAGAGCCGATGCAAATACAGGACAATGCAATTCAAGAACGTTGTGAAGGAGCTGGCCAAGAGCTCGGAGGAAATTCGAGCAGACGATCCCGCAAAAGGCGCCGAAGGCAACGTCGCAGGGTCAAATCCAATCCAAATCGCCGGAGAAATGACGACACATCGCGACAGCTAGGGTTGAGCAGGGACAAGACATATCGGAGACATGGAAACCGAGCACAGTCTGGTTCTAGAAGCCATAAAAGGTCTCACCAGCGAAATTCAACAGGCAAATACAGCTTTTTGCAAAGCCTATCGAGAGCGATCCGCGGAGCTCGTAGACTTTTTTGTACTTGAAAGCTGAGGGTTGACTTATCCGAACGTGGCACCGATTAAGCCTGGTTCTACGTGGTATCGTTATAGAGCAACACTATCTCATCGATGTCAGTGATGTCCAGGTGCGAGCGTTGAGCGGCGTCAAGGAGCAGTGTTCCAAGTGAACATTTCTAGATAGGGCTTGCAGTGCGCTAGTATACTACATGCCTCAGCACGGTCCAAGCTGCCATTGAGGAATGAGGATTGCTTGGAATGTCGCGAGGGCGTTTATGATACCCAACACATCCTGTTTCTTTCGCACGTATCGTCCACGTCTTCTTCGATCCGCCGTCGTCCGCCAAATGTGATGGGAACCTTGACCGGCAAATCTCCATCGTCGACGATTTGGTCTCGCTATGCACTCGCCAAGAACGGCGTCGTGGAAACCTCGTCAATCGTGGGAGGATGATACTGCGACAAGCTCCTCGCATGACAGCACCGATTGAGCCGATTTTTCGAAAACGTATGCTCAAGCTAAAAATTGTCGTTTCTCCTTCGAGAGTCGCCAGCGATGATATAGGCTTGGGCCGATCCTGCTGGTGGCAGGAGAAGACGAGGTGATCTCATCATCGCCGGTTATCGTGGCGGAACGGTAACACCTGATCAATACTTCAACCTGGCGGATTTGGCGGAATGGGAGTCCTATCGGAGCGTGAAAAGAGATTCTGGTGCTTTCCTGTCGAGGAGATTGCGTGTGTAATATAACAGCCTTAGACGATGTCACCCTTGGTGTAACAGAGCTGGAGCCATTCGCGCCTTGGTATCGTCCATCAATCATCATAACACAGACGAGTTCACAGCGTTGCTAAAGGATTGTGGGCTATTTCAATAATTGGTTTGCACAAGAAAATAAGGAATTTGACAAGCAGGTTGTTGAGGATTATCCTTTCGTTGATTTTGATCATAAACAGTAATGAGGGTGACAATATCATCTTCATATATACACCTACCACCTCACTGACCCTTCTGAAACCACCTAATCGATCTCAATAATCCCCGGTCCATAAACAGTCGCACTAGCAACCTCACTCGAATTGGTAAACTGCTTTCTACACCCCTCCACAACCGCCGCGATCGTCAAACCCCTCGCAAATTGCGAAGCGCTCTGGAACGGGAGCGAAGCGCTGAAATACGACATGCCGTCCCTAGAGCTCACGTCCGAGATGGGCACCGTGACAGGGAGATTCTGGCCCGAGAGATAGACGACGGAGTTTGCTGACGCAGAGACAGTGCCGGGCACGCTATAGGAGACGGTCTCGTTCTTGGCGGCCAGGTCTTTGCTGACGACAATCAGAGGCTTGAATGTCGGGACGACTTTGCTGACGGTGGCAAGTTCTGCGGGACAGGAACCGGGGACGATGACGGTTTGGAGGAAGGTGTACTGCGTTGGCATTTGCGTCAGCGAAGGATTCTCAATCGTTGAGGAAATTGGCTAAGGAGATCTGATGAGAGAATACATACAGCGAATGCTGGACCCTCAGTCGTCAGGAACGGCGCAGCGGAGGGGATCTTCTTCTGGACCGAACGGAACCAGCCGACTTGCTCGGCCTCTTGGGCGAGGACCGATCCGAACAGATTGACCAGGGGCGTCTCATCGCCTGCATCCATTGCAAAAACGGTTTGTGCCATGGGTAGAACTCCGAGGACGACGTCGGTGAATGTTTGCGCCAAGGTAATGGCGCTTAGGAAGTCACTGACTGGGGCTTTATAATGGCAGGGAGTGAACGGGGTCTGGTTTGCGCTCTTGAGAATGCCATTGACGCCGAGGGCGTGCATTTCCTCTTGCTAAAGTGTTGTTAAAACGGTGCTGACGTATTGAGTGAATTAAAGAGGGCCTGAGATTCTTACCTTCATGATGGCTTTGATCGTTTCGGTAACATATGTCGTATTGTACTTGGATACATCATAGCCGGGCACATTCGTTGTGATGTTGTGCAACAGCTCGGTGAAATATGCAACTTCGAAGAGCTCGTTCAACGCGAGGAGCTGCAAAGTCACGGTTCCCGTTGGGGTGAGCTTGGTAGGGAGAGGGCTGCTGGGAAGACTGCCGCCGGCCACCGACCCGATTCCCGCGAGCTGGGCTTGGTTGGGCATTGGGAAGCCATCTGGCAAGGGAAAAGGGCTGGCTGGAGCCGCGGCGGCATAGCCAGCAAGTGTGGAGAGGGAGGCAATGGAGGAGAAACGCATTTTGAATAAGTTGAGTGTCTGTTTCGAGTTTATGGGAAGACGAGGGACAAGGAATGCAGCAGAGATTCAAACCCATATACTAAGTAGTATGTTGCGAAACTGCCTGTAGCGGAGTTACCTCGATCAACTTAGGGTTTTGTTCTGGCCTCGACGTCACTTTCCGCAATGCGCCTTCGTCCTAATGGGGATAGCTTTATCCGAGCTGGCTACGCGATTGGCCGTGCCCGCTCGACGCCCGGCCAGTCCGCGGTACTTCTTCAGGAACTCCGTTCGCTACTAACCGCATGGGGAAGAGCATGCTGACGCATTGATCTTTTCAATACCGAGATCTGACGATCAATGCAAACCCCGCATGGCCGGAAAGTCTGGGATCCGAATGAAGAAACGTTCTTCGTGTAGCTGGAGAAGGGATCTGGGTATGACGTAAATCGACAGCGGCCGAATGAAAATGCTCACCTGTCACGCTGAGGGCTGCCATTCCTTACTCGTATCCGGAAGATGGAGGCCGTTCTTTCGAAGGGGTTCTTTACACTTCTTCTCTACCCGCTCAGCCCTACCTGCTGGTTTAGCGTGCTTTTGAGCCTTCCCTGTAAAGGCCGCTTTCGTCTTTCGTCACACTGTTCGACCGCTTTTCTTGTCTCAGGTGGAAGCAGTGGACTTTGATGGATTGTTTGGTACACTCCCTCGAGCCTATGTTTCAACCAGTTCCATATTAAACTGTCCGAAGTTCCAACATACATCCCCAATACATCATCACCGCCCTTCGTAGCGCTCTTCGGTGTTGCGTGCGCACCTCTCTTGTCCGCACTACGAACATGCGCCTTTCCCCGTGATTCTCTTTCTAGCTTCTCTTGCAGGTCTTTTTGAACGCTCTAGCCGTGGTGAGGTCTATTTTCGTCTGTTCCGTCCCCATCTTCATTGTGTATGATTCCCATTTGTACGATAATTCTTGCGGGGAAATTGAGTGGATGCGGAGGATCGATTGCAACTCGCCAAGGACGTTGGGGGTGAGGTCCGTCACTGGAGGGATCGCAAAGAGATCATTGAGCTCTTTTTTGGTGGTCTCCATCGCTGCTGTGTGTAATTGATTTTGATGTCAAGTAAAAATTGGAAGTGAGTGGCTGTGGGTGGAAGAAGAAGTAAAGTGATTTTCAACGCGACACATCGGGACGGAGTTTACGCAGTCTAAATTCCGCACCTGGGCTAGTTTTTCTCAAGGGCCCTCACGAAAGCTTGATCGCTTGAGGATATTTGATACATCTCTGCAAGCAGTGTTTTTGAGAACACAAGGTCTATGGTAAATTCGTAGAGAAGAAGCTGTTCTGAATCTTTATGAGCTAAATATATATCGTATGTGTTCTAGATCTAATGTTGATCCGGCTTGAAGGCTGATTGATACTCGTATCCGAACGCCCTTACAAAGAACTAGCCTAAGCAATATCAAAGAAGTTGTCGGAGAGCACACCCCAATATTCTTGGGTCGTCCCTTTCGGACTCGTTCAATCTTGTGCAACTTTGCATGGTCTATTCATCAAATTTACTCAAAGTATCCGTGATGCCATATCATATATCCCAGCTCGCGGCGTAAAAGTCCAGCTCAGTCTGTTACTCGACCTCCTTATAAGCCTCTTTGCCAGACTCGATGTACTTGTTCGGTCTTGATATATATACCTAAGACCTGCCATTATATTATCTTACCTTTACGTAGATCTCTAATAACTTTTAATGTAGGTCTACTCGAGCTCTCCCAGAACTAGTAAGATACTTCCTTAGCTCTAGTCCCTCGGCCTTTAGCTCGATAAAAGGTAACTCTATATTATCTAAATCTTTAACGCTCTATATAATAATGCATCTGCGCTATTCACGTATATACGTCTCTTTCATTATGAAATCTTGCTGTAACGTACGTCAGAGTATAATACAATATACTTACCTAGTACGTACAGACGAGCATAGTGTTACTTAGTAGGCTAAGGCACTAAGTAGTACTACTACTCAGGGGGCTTAGTAGCTGAGTAGACTAAGTATTACTCTTGGCATGAATCTTATATATCTATATAGATGGCGATATTTCTAGTAGATAGGAGCTTCGTACTTAACTTATGTTATAATCCTAGATATCTTCTAAGTACTAAATACAATACTTTATACTAGACCTATTTAAATGAAGCCTGCCTATCTGTATCCTTGACACTCCTCTCTAAGAGAACTAATTATAGGTCTACCCTCCTCGGAGTAAGTGGAACCGTAACACTTGCGTAGTAGCCGCGTTAAAAGCCGTAGCGATGGCTAAGGCTCTACTGATGCCTGTACCTACTACTAAGCAGACAATAGTATCGTAATGTAAGGGATCGGCAGGCGAGAAGTAGGGTCCCTCGAGTCGAAGAGTGACATCGATACTGACTACCTTAGGCGTAGAGGTTTCCGACGCCTTTTCGGCGTTAATGCCGTCGCTACTTCGTATTACCGATGGACTAGGTTGTAGCTAATCTACTTAAGCTACGAGTCGCGTAGTCTACTGTATGCTTTATACTCGCTGTTTCTTGCCTCTAAATATACGCTGGCGGAGTGGTAGTAGTGTAATAGCGGCTTCGCCTGGAGGTAATATCGTTCCCTGTTTGCGGAAGAGAAATTGGACTGGAAAGTCGCCCTTAGTTAAGTGAGTTTCGCTGTTCTTAGAGGCTAGATGCGTGATTGTAGTAAACGGGTACAGCTCGCGTATAGAAGACCTAGCATGATGAATATAGAAATAGGTAAGTAGTAAACGATATAAGTAGCCTTGTAATCTCTGGCGAGGTAACGGTAGTATAATACTAAGATAAATGGTTAGTACTAATATTATAGAAGTTAAGGGCTTGATTTAACTTACTAGTACTAACCTTTACCTAGGATTAAAATACTTCTATCTAGGATTCTTCTTAATTCTTAAAGGCGTATTATCTAGTTTAAAAACTTTATAGCTAATATTAGAGCGGTGTAATAGAATATAGTACTTATATAGAGGTAGATTATAATAACTATAACTATAACTAGTAGGTAAGTGAAATAGAAGAGGTTAAAGTATACTTTATATACTTTTAGTAGTATAGTAATCGCGATTATATATATAATTAGGATAGCGAGCGACCTAGTAAATATTAGAGAGGTATGTTATACGCTAAGAGATAAGGTATTATCAGGCTAGGTCTTAATATAAAGGTAGGTTAGATTAAGAATAGGAATAATTATTTAAAGCTAGGTTAAGAGGCTATTAAAGGCTAGTACCTAGAAGATATATAGGAACCTATATATAATTATTAAGATGAATAATATATAAGCTGTTAATATATAATTTATAAGTATAATCGATACTAAGATTATGAAAAATAATGTTAGTACGCTGTATTAAGATATAGGTAATAAGACTATCCCTATCGTAATATTATATATATATCCTGTTAGAGTAATAGCTACTAGCCTATTACTCCTATAATAGATCCCGGCTATACGATTCTATTTATTAAAATAGTCCTGTAGTCGAATCTACTAAATATTAACGATGATCCCGTATAATAAGATGATCTAGAGCGCTATTATAAGACTATTAATGCTAATATACCTGCTAAGTACTAGTAATTTCTATTCTATAAGTAGCCGCGTAAGCTACTTCTATATCTTTAGGTAGAACGCTCGTGCCGTAAGTACCGTGACTAATATTAAGAGCTAGAAATACTATATAATAATATATAATCTAGTTTAAAAAGGGAAGAGTAATTTACTATATATAGCTATATAATATTAATTATCCGATTAAAATATTAAGCTTATAAAGAGGCTGAAGGTAATAACTAGACTTCTAGCGAGAGGTTAAAGGTAAGTCCGAGGTGTAATTCAGGATATATATTTCTTGATAATTAGTAATACTACCCTCGAAGCCTCCGTTATATCTATTATATTAAGAGATATAAGTCTAGGTCTTAAACCGAAGATATTATAATATAATATTAAAGATTAAGGAAATTAAAATAACCCGCGTAATAGGAGCGAGATATATCTAAGTTATTAGACTTCTAATATTAGACTATCCTTATTATATTTACCTAGTATTATCTTATATTATACTTAAGCTTTTCCTATCCACGGGGTTATTAATAGCTAGTAGCTAAATACGTTTATAGGCTAAAGATCCTATTAGCTTAAACGAGTTTATAATAACACGTTTTTCTATTATTTAATAGCGCTATCAAGGATCTTTCTATAACTATTCCTAAATAGCTGCCGGAATAGCTGATATAAACTAGAATATTAACTTACTTATTAATATTATTAATACGTAGTATTAGGTTCAGTTATAACGCTATAGATCTCCTTTCCCTAAGACTTATCTTTCTATTAAGGGACGCTAACACTTTGCGTATTAACTTAGAGCTAGCTAATAACGTTAAGTACGGATCTTCTAACTACTAATTACTAATATCCTGATCCTGCGCTAAGCTATTCTTAGGTTACTACCTTCAACCTCGCGCCTAGAAACACTTCCCCGTCTTCTCCTTATGTCGCCAATAACATTTCACTGATGGAGGAGTGAACTCTGAACTCGCTCGCTAGCTAGAGACTACTTATAGCACGCACTACCTTCTTATAGCGTCGTGGACTAAGCGTAATACCCTTCAATGTCTCTTAGTTATTAACCTAAGTAACCGATACTAACCATTCGCTTAGTTAAGCTCCCTCGCCGCCTACGCTCCTATAGGTTATATCTTACATCGGTCTACTATCCTAGAGCCTATCTTACTTTACTATCTAATCTAATTACCGTGGTTTATATCTCGGATACTATTAAAATAGGCTATAGTTACGGGGCCTCGCATGGCTACTATAAGTATTAGGTGAAAATATTATTTATATAATCTAAGGAGGTAGATTAATCCGGTCTAAGCTCTTTATAAAATATAAATTTTTTCGAGTAAGAAGGCGACCATAGATTATAGGACCGCGGTATAGCTGAATATACTATAGAGCTATTATACCGGAAAGCGTTTAGACTATACTAAGCTAATTAGCGTATACTAATAGTATTTTCGCTTGAAACCGTAGTATAGGATTATAGCTCTATAGTATATATAGTAAGAGCCGTTTTATAGTTTCTTGATAAGGTAGGATAACTAACTTCTTTCGCTCCCTACGATAATCAATTACCGTTTCCGTCCTAACACGTATCTACTAATTGAAAGAATTCCCTGTTTACCCCCTCTAAGCTCAAGTGTCTTAGCATCCGCATGTCCGGTTTAGCTTCTAAGGTAAGTAGTCCTTCTAATACTCTTTATATATCATGCGGTTTCTCGCTAGGGCTACTAAACTATAAGACTATCGAGTTATATTCCCTTCCTTCCCTCTAACGCGTATAGTTAGAATATTAAAATCTTATCTACCTGAAATCCGAAAATATATAATCGTATTTAATTAATTAAGTAAATTTAATAAAGGCTTTTAATCTTCTTTAACTCCTCTTGATAGCTACTATTACGTCGGCTACTTATATATACCTGGTTAGCCTAGGCTCCAGCGACCTTCCCGCTATTATATACGGCTATATTCTCTAAAATCTCCTCTTAAGCTACTATAACTTAATACCTATTAATAAATCTTTCT